>Ga0228670_1000270_pt1 | contig 30989 bp, 50 predicted proteins | sample 85DmetaG_FD_182785 | JGI IMG/M metagenome (GOLD analysis project Ga0228670, IMG submission 182785) | Seawater microbial communities from Monterey Bay, California, United States - 85D | ecosystem: Environmental > Aquatic > Marine > Coastal | place: USA: California | collected 2016-10-13
ATACACTGCTGGTGGAGATGCTGAAACGGCTAGAAACACATTAATTAATACTTATGGTTGGACTATCGTAGATGGTGGAAGTGTTTAATATATAATTATGGAAAAAAGAGTAGATTTATGTTATCCTGAACAAGAAACGTATTTTATATGTTGGGATAATGAAAGACAAAATATAAAGGCTTATGATAGTGTTACACCTATTCAATGCTTAGGTACTAAATGGGACGAAATAGACTATTATATAGTAAAAGATTTGTGGCTTGAAGTATTGAATAATAATGGTATTGATACTGAATATTTATAGTTATGATAACTAAAATAGCATCAGCTAAACATAGTAATAAAATAAACAGACAGAAGTCTGCAAACCCTGTACACAAAGATAAGGTAGCTTTTAATCGTAGGCACTATTTAGGTGGTACAGGTAATTATACTTTGTATCAAGGCGGTGCGAGTACAGCTTTTCCTTATGCTTATGGATCAATTCCAGTTCCTTTTGATTGTTATGTTTCAAGCGTTACAATGACTGCAAATAAATACAGCTCTTATGGAACTCCTACTGGAACAAGTGCAACTGTTCAAATATATAAGAACGACCATCTAACTCAAGTAGGAATGCAAACGCTCACTTATACACCAAGCGAGGGTATGAGATTAACTTTTCGATTCGCTCATGATATTCCAATCAGTGCAGATGATAAAATCTGGGTGCGTTGGCAATCCAACGGAATCTGGAGGTATGTAGATAGCACAGTAATTTTAACAGAAAGATAATGAGTAAACCTAAATTAGCACTAATTCCAAGCGGATATAAAAGTGGTAAAGTATATTCTATTTTACCTAATGATGCAAGTGGAGATTTTGATTTTACAAGACAGTCAATAGGTACAAGAGTACGCAAAGATGGTTTAATAGAGGAAGCTAAAACTGTTGGCAGTATTACTAATGAACTTTTATATAGTGAAGAGTTTACAGGTTTATATTGGGGTACAATTAATACAACAATAACTTCAAATCAAGAACTTGCACCAAACGGAACAAATACTGCCGACAAATTACAAAGAACTTCAACAAGTGCTTCTTATAGACAGCACAGTATAAGCAAGTCATCAACTGCAAAAAAATACACTACTTCTGTATATTTAAAAAAAGGTAGCCACGATTATTTTGCTTTAAGAACACAAGGGAGTTATCCAAGCAGAGTAGATATTAGATTTAGATTTGATACTGAACAAATATATTATGCAACCGCAGTTTCTAATTTTACTTTATATGATTATGGAGTTGAAGTTTTAGCTAATGATTGGTATAGGTTACATTATACTTATGAAACTGATACTTATAATAATATTAATGTTTCGTTTAGTCCACGTCATTCAGATGGCAATATTGATAGTAGTGATAGTGGTTCTACTGCTCACGCTTTTGTTTGGGGTGCTATGGTTAGTGAGGGTGCTTTATCTGATTACATAAAAACAGAGGGCAGTCAAGAAACTAAAAGAGTAGAAACCTTTACAGATGTTCCAAGATTAGATTGGTTAAATAGCAACTGTCCTAGTTTACTTTTAGAGCCACAAAGAACAAACTATTGTTTAAATAATACTCAATTACACTTAAATAGTACGTTATCTTCAGGTGCTACAATAACTTTAACAGGAAACTATGCTACTGCTCCTAATGGCACTTTAACTGCTACAAGATTACAAGCTACAGGTAGTGGCTCAAATTATGCTTATCTATCAATGAATGGGACAAACCCAACAACAGATGGAAGTGGCGGGGGTTATTATCGTTCTTCAGTATATGTAAAGAGTAATACAGGTAATACTCAAAATATTATTTTGTTCGCGGCAGGTGCTCCATCACCTTACACTCGAGAAGTTACTACTGAATGGACTAGAATAGAAATACTAGGATATAGACCCGCTAATGCAAAATATACCTATATTGGCTATAGTAGTGGTGCTGATAGTGACTTAGACTTTTTAGCTTGGGGTGGTCAAACTGAATTGGTAAATAGTTACGCATCAAGTTTGATTTACACAGGAGCAAGTGCAGTAACAAGATTAAAAGATGAGTGTATAAATGGTGGGGATAGTGATTTATTTGATATTACAGAGGGTACTTTTTTTGTAGATGTAACGCCTTATATAAATACAAGTTCAAATCATTATATAAGTTTAAATGATGGTGGCAGTTCAGATAGATTTGTCTTTATTTTTCAGTCAAACGGTACGCAAGTTAGATTATTTGGTGTAAGTGCAACTGTTAATTTTTTATCACATTACCAAAACATAACGTTTAATCAAAGAAATAAGTTAGCGGTTACTTTTAAAGAAGATGAGTTTAAGTTTTATCTTAATGGAAGTTTAGTACATACAGATACAAGCGGAAGTATGCCAACAGGTCTAAACCAATTAGATTTTAGTGAGAATAATGGGAATAGAAATTTTGAGGGCAAAGTACACGATACAAGAGTTTACGACAGAGTATTAATAGAAGCAGAAGCAATAGAACTAACAACACTATGATAAAGGTAGGCAAATATATTTTTGATAACGAGGCACAAGCTGAAACTAAAATAAAAGGTTTAGGGGTAGACAAAGACGAAAACGGAAATGAATACCCAACGCACAGCCACGCAATAGTAAGACTTGGAAGAGAAGTAATAGAAGAGGGAGAAACTGATGCAGAGGGCAATGTAATTAAAGAAACTGTACTAAGTGAAAAATACCTAATAGATGTAGTATGGAATGGAATAGAAGAACACCCATACGGGTGGAAAAGCTATGCAGTAACTCCAAGTGGAGAGCCTTTACATAACTTTTATGGTGTTGATTATTTAGAAAATAAAATGTAATGAGCATACAAGATTTGAAAATAGCTTTTTTTAATGCCATAAGTTTAGGGGTTAGTTTTACTGCAGTAGAAAATAGTTTAAAGATTATTCTTCTACTAGCTTCTATTATATATACGTTCCAAAAGATATACGAAACGTACAAGAAAAAAAAGTCTAATGACAAAGAACTTTAAAATTCATGAGTTTGAATGTAAGTGCGGTTGCAAGATGCCACTGGAAGTTTATGAGAATATCATCAAACTTGCTGGACAGCTCCAGAGGTTAAGAGATTATACTGGAAGACCAATCACAATAAACAGTGCCTACAGATGTTCAGATCATAATTCTAAAATAAAAGGAAGTAGCAGAAGTCAGCACTTATTGGGTAAAGCAGCAGATATCACAATCCAAAGCTTGAAGCCAGCAGAAGTCTTTGTAATTATTGAGGACTTGATTGATATGGGAGAACTTTTGCAAGGTGGAGTTGGAGCTTATGATACGTTTACTCACTATGATATAAGAAGAACAAAAGCACGTTGGAATTATGCCAGGAAAGTATAAACAGAAACATGGAACGACAAGAGTTGGAGATGCTCTACGTTGGTTAGTTAGACAAGGAAAGGAAGTTGCTCCAGAGATTCTTAATGTTGCTGGAAGCATTACTGGTATAGATCAATTGAAAGAGTTAGCTGATAAGATAAAAGGAGACAAGGAGCTTTCAGAGATTGACAAAGAGATGCTACTGGAAGAGCTAAGATACGACATGATTGAGATGCAAGAAACAACAAAACGTTGGGTTGCAGATATGAATAGTGATTCCTGGCTTTCAAAAAACATAAGACCATTATCTTTAGGTTTTTTAACAATTACTTTATTTATTTACATAATTCTTGACAGCTCTTTGGAGGGGTTTAAGATTGATTCTAACTGGATTGATTTATTGTCTTCACTTTTATTGTTAGTTTATGGAGGATACTTCGGAATGAGATCAGCAGAAAAAATCACTAAACACTGGAAAAAATAATTTTTTTGTTTTATATTTAAAAAATAATATATAACTTTGAGCTATTTATTATAAAAAAATGTTTTCTAATTATATAGATACATATATTTCTAAAAAAATAGTAATAAATATATGACTTCGGAATTGTAATCTTATGCCAAAAAAAACTCTAAAATACTGGAAAACTAAGATTGATAAAGTATTTCACGAATATATAAGGAGAAGAGATGCAGACAATGTATCTGGATACTGCTCTTGCATATCTTGTGGAAAGCAAGTGCACTTTTCTGAAACAGATGCTGGACATTTTATATCAAGGCAACATCTTATAACTCGATATGATGAAAGGAACGTTCATGCACAGTGTCGTAAATGCAACCGCTTTGAATATGGGAGACAGTATGAATACAGCTTGAAGCTTGGAGAGGAGTTAAGTCAAGAGCTTCTTACATTATCAAGAGGAGTGCTTAAACTTACTGATCCAGAATGGTTGGAAGTATTCCAGGATTTTAAGACTAAGCTTGATGATCTTAAAAGCAAACAAAACTTTTAATTGTTAATAACTCTTTAGCGTTTTAATCTTTCTTTTTTATTTATTATCTATATTTGATTAAAGATATAATCTTTGTTTTTTGTTATCAAAGAGTTAACCAACTCGGAAAGAGCCACCATGATAGGTGGTTTTTTTTTGTAATAATTTGTGAATAATTAAAATATTTTTATAACTTTGGGATATTATTAACTTTTTATAACATTAAACAAATGAATTTATTAGAAAGATTGAAGCCACACTACAAGCAAGAGCTTGAGAAGTGGAACTTAAAGATTCCAGATTTAGTTGCAAGAATCAGTGAAGATTTAGAAAACGAGAGATTTGTTCACAAACTTAGGTATGAAACAATCATTGACTTAAATTTTGTCTTTGGGAGTTTAGATGCTTTCCAATTTTTTGAAGAGATATGACACATGCAGAAGATGTAAGGAGAGTATCATCTCCATCACAAGTTGATTTTTTAAACGCAAGAATTAAAGCTCTTGAAAAACGTGTAGAATTTCTTGAAGCATTAATTGAAGTAAATAATTTAATAACAGAAGAGGAATGAATAAACAAAAACTAACAGAGTTATACAAAAAGTATAACCTTACAAAAGAAGATTTCTTTAAACACCAACACTATACAATCATTACAAGACAGGGTATTGACAAGATACAAGCTCTTGAGCAAATGAGCGTTAGTTATGAAGTTATAAGATGTGAGCCAAATTTCGCAGTATTTAAAGCTCATGCAGAGAAAGATGGAAAGAGTATTGAAACCTTTGGAAGTGCTTTGAAAGGAGCTAATTACAAAGATGGAAATACTAACTCTTGGTATGTGCCAGAGATGGCAGAAAAACGTGCAATGAGCAGAGCAGTTTTGAAACTAACTGGCTTTTATGAACTCGGAGTATTCGGAGAAGATGAAAGCGAAAGTTTCAAGAAACCAAAAACAGAATTTAAAACCCTTTAATATATATAAATATGAGTGCATTAATTAATTTTAGTTTAAATGTAGCAAAGCTACCAAAAGAAAAGTTTATTGCTGGAAAAGATGGAGCAGTTTACGTAAATCTCACAATGAGCGTCAATGATGAAACAAGATACGGTAATAATACTGGAATCTATGTCAGTCAATCTCAAGAGGAAAGAGAAGCCAAAAAGCAAAAGACTTACTTAGGCAATGGAAAAGTGGTCTGGAACAATGGCACAATCGTAAATGCAGAGCGTGAAGCAGCTCCAGAAGTGGAAGCTTCTCCGCAAGAAGCAGCAGATCTACCTTTTTAATTTAGAGGGGAGCTTCGGCTTCCCTTTTTTTTATATATTTATGATAACAAAAAACTATATTAAAAAATGACAGAAAAGGAAACAACAGACAGAATGTTAATGGAGCTAATCAAGGAAGAGTGCGAAGTCAATACGACAGAAGTTCTTGACTATCCTCCAACTGCTTTGAGTTTAGGAAATAAAACAATCCAGACAAAAGCTGGAGAGATAACTTTTCCAGTTCCAATCGGAACGTATGGTAACTTCTCATTTGTTCAAGCTCCACCAAAGACTAAAAAGACATTCTTTATTACTCTCCTTGCTTCGGTATATTTGAGTGGAGGTAATAATTTTGGAGGAAAGATTTTAGGACACAGAGAGGGAAAGTGCTTGATTCATTTCGATACAGAACAAGGGCACTGGCACTCACAACGAGTATTCAAAAGAGTGCTTGATATGGCTAACATGAAAAATCCTGGATGCTACCAAACTTATGCTTTGAGGACTATTAATTATAAACAAAGAATGGAGTTCATTGAGTTCTGCTTAAAGGAAAATGGAGATAAGAATGGAGTTGTTGTAATTGATGGTATTGCTGATTTAGTTAGTGATGTAAATAATCTTGAGGAAAGCAATCTTTGTGTGCAGAAAATAATGGAGTGGAGTGCAAAGTTTAACTGTCATATTATTACAGTGATACATTCCAATTATGGAAGCGACAAACCGACTGGACATCTTGGATCATTCCTTGAGAAAAAAACGGAGAGCCAGATTCAGCTTGAAGCAAATACAGTAAACAAAGATTGGATAACAGTGAGCTGTAAACGTTCAAGGGGATACGCTTTTGAAACGTTTAGCTTTAGCATAAATGAATACGGATTACCTTTTGTGGTTGGAGAGATTTATGACCCACTGGAATATTATGTGCCAAAAAAATTAGATGTATGAAGCCATTTTATTACATAAATGAAAAAGAGGAAGAAGAGATTGATTTAATAGATTTATTTGAATATGCTTTTGACTATAAAGTTAATCATAAAAATTTAAAAAAAGGTCTTGACATAATTAAGAAGCATGTTAATATAACAGAAAAATGATAACAGTTAATAGTTTAAGTGGAGGTAAGACTTCCAGTTATATTGCTGCTAATTATAAAGCAGATTACAATGTTTTTGCTCTTGTTAGAACAAGTGATAAAAATTGCATGTTTCCAGATAAAAAAATCAGACAAGAAGTAAGCGACAAACTTGGAGTTGAATTTATTGGAACTTTAGAAGATGATACAATAATATACACAATGATTGATCTTGAGCAGTATATAGGTCAAGAAATATCTTGGGTAACTGGAAAGACTTTTGATGAGGTTATTATAAGAGGAGATAAATATTTACCTAATGTTACTCAAAGATTCTGCACTCAAGATATGAAGTTAAAACCAATCTTTGACTGGTGGGATGAAAATTTTACTGATCCAGTTGAGATGCGTATTGGATTCAGAGCTAATGAAACAAGAAGAGCAAAAAACATGATTGAGAAATGTGATGAAAATGGAAACTTATCTTTCAAAAAAATAGTTGGTAAAAGAGGAACAAGAAATAAGTGGGCGGACATATCTTGGCAAAAGCCAGTCTTTCCCTTAATAGATGACAATATTTATAAAGATTCAATTGAAAAGTACTGGCAAGATAAACCAGTTAGATTTGCATATATGAACAACTGTATTGGATGCTTTCACAGGAATCCAGTGCTGTTAAAATTAATGAGTGATAAACATCCAGAAAAATTTCAATGGTTTATAAATCAAGAAAACGAAAAGCGAACTTTTAAGAATGGAATGAAATACATTGATATTAAAAACAGTTTAAAACAAACAGAGCTCTTTGAAGATGATTTCAATGATTGTGACTCTGGGTATTGTGGACTATAAATTTAAAGTATGAAAAAATCCCTTGTTGAAATAGCTTATAATAAACACAAAGACTGGATACGAATTGTAAAGTCTTTTGGATGCAACTCCTCAACAGCAGAGGACATTGTTCAAGAAATGTATATACAGCTCCATCTGGATGTTCAAAAAGGACTTGATCTTTGGTATGGAGAGGAAGTTAATACTTATTACTGTTATAAGGTTTTAAGAGGGATTTATTTAAACATATATAAAAAGGAAGCAAAGCAAATAAAAATGTATCTTGAGGAGTTAAATGAATTTAAACAAGCGGAGGAGCTTGGTATTGATGAGGTTGAGTATGCAAATAAAAAGAAAAAAATTGACAATTTAATGGACAAAATGTTCTGGTATGACAGAAAAGTCTTTGAGATTTGTGCATCTGGAAAGAGCGTTGCAGAATTGAGCAGAGATACTAAAATCAGTTATTATTCACTTTACAATACATATACTAACGCAAAGAAATTTATAAAAGACCAGCTTTGATTGAAACGTTTAACAGAGATTTAAAAAGAGGGAAATATCATGAGAATGTTATCCTGGAGGTAATTCAAAAGAAATACACAAAAGCTTTCATCAAAGATGGATACTGCAAGGAGTATGATATTTTTATCCCAGAGCTTGAAATCGGAGTAGAAGTTAAGAGTGATGAAAAAAGTAAATTCACTGGAAATATTGTAATAGAGATTGAATTTAATAACAGACCATCTGCATTGAGTACCAGTAAAGCAAAGTATTGGGTAATCTTTGATGGATATGCTTATCACTGGTTTTTAAAAGATCGGATAAAAGACTGTATAAAAGAGAATCATCTCAACTGGGTGGAGTTTATTGGAAAAGGAGATACAAAAAGCAAAAAAGCTTATTTGATAAAAAAAGAAATATTATATAATTATAAGTTATGAAGTTAGGAGATTTAATTTATTACTTTACATATTACACTGGTATTCACTGGATAGTAAAAAAAATAAGCAAAGCAGTTGGAAAAGACTGTGGATGTGATAAAAGAAGAGAAGAGTGGAATGATATTGATTTAGATTTATGGAACAAGTAGATAAACAAAAGTGGCTTGAAGTAAGCCAGGAGATAAAAGGCAAAATAAAAGAAGATCAATTCAAGCTTCTTTGCCAGCTTCATGCAAAGTATTTTAACCACCAATACTTTGAACCATGCGGATGTAAGCCAAAAAGAATAGTGCAGTGGATTGATGAACTTAATAAATTAAGCAATGAGTAGAAGCGTAGAAGATTGGGAAAGAGCTGTAATAATGCTCTTGAATGCAGATGGATGGGAGCTTACTCACAGAGGAGATGGATATGACTATGATGCAGAGGGTAAATCTCCAAAAGGAGTTGAGGTTGTTATGACAATGAATTTCAGAAAAGCTTACTATCTCCAGAAAATGATTGAAAAGGATAGGTATGATAAACTCCTGGCAACTGGAAGGGTTGCTCTTTATTTTGTTAATGATCCTAAAGGCAACTATTTATTTTGGTTAAATGAATTGAAAGAGCTCCAGCAGAAAGATTTTTACTGTCCAGATTCATCTCTTTGGACTAAAAAGAAAGTGCTAAAACCTTGTTATTTAATGGATGAAAAGGATGCTTCAATAATTAATATAAACGAGGTAGAAAAATAATTTAAAAAAAGTTTGTATAAAGTTATTATAAAACATACCTTTGGACTATTAATAACAAAAAGCAGATAATTATGATAAGCATTAATAAATTAAAAAATCAGTTAGCCGACAAGCTTTTCGGAGAAGATTATTACAGAGACTGTTCAGAGTTTGAGCAGTATCTTATTAGAGAAGAGTTAAACAAATTATTTCAAAAAGCATAACATGAAAACAATACAAAGAAAAGTACTTGAATTTATTTACGAAGAGTTAGACCTTGCAATCGACAGAGATGAGGTAAGAGAATTAACTGAAAAATTAACAGACATTGAGCCAGATTTCTACATTGAGATTGATGGAGAAGAATACAGATTCATTCACGATGATGACATCTGGGATATTTATGTAGAAACAATCAGAGAGATAACGGAGGATTGCTATGATATTAAAGCACCGAAATGGTTAGTTATTGACTGGGAACAAACAGCAAGGAAATGCTATTTTGATGGATATGGACATACTTTCGCTTCTTATGATGGAGAAGAGCTTGAGTATGAGTTTGATGGAGCTAACTATTATATTTTTAGAATTGGATAAGATGGAAGAGATATACGTAGAAAAAACAGTTGCTCTCTGGGGTGGAAACAATGGAGAAGTAAACATGGAGCTGGAGGATGGAAGAGTTATTACTTTTTATGCTTACGAGCTCTTTAAGGATCTTCCATCAATTGTTGAGATAACTTTTAATGAAGTGCAAAAAGAGAAATTATTAATGCAAGAGAATTACCAGAAACTTGCTAAATTTATAAAAAAATGAAAAAAACAAAAACAGGATTACATATCCAAACAAGAAAGAACAGAATTGAAGTCTATACTAAAAAGGATTTAAAGGAAAAGGAAGAGCAAAGAAAAGAACTTAGACAGTTTATTATCAATGCTGCTATTATTACATTTGCTTCTTTAACCTTTTTAATTGGTTTTATTTTAGGTAAAGCATAATGGATTTATTACAGAATCAAACTTACAATCTCTGGTTTAATTGGTTAGCCGACAAAATAATGGAGTGGAAAGATGCAAAGCCACTTAATAAAGATTTAAGGAATTGTGTAAAAGCAATGAATGAGGTCGGAATGTTTACCAATACATTAAGGACAGAGCTGGAGATAATGACAAAGAGATACAATCTAATGAGGTCACAGAAAAATGATGAGATTCAAAACCTTAGAGAACAGATTGAAAACTTAACTAATGAATTAAAAAAATACGATATGCATTATATTGATATGCCAGAAGAAACAACTTATTGTAGAACTTGCGACAAGGAAACCGATGGGGATTCTTATTGCTCAAAAAACTGTTACGATTATGACACAGAATAAAATTACGCTTCTGGATGGGAAGCAATATGACAGAGCCGAGTTGCTCAAAAAGATGGATGATGATACTTTCTATTATGGAGAGCTCAATAAATTAGCTTTGAGTAGCAGTAGCTTGAAGCAGATTCTTGCAAGTCCAAAGACTTACAAATATTCACTTGAATATGGAAGTGGAGAATCACAAGCACTTAGAGATGGGTGGTTATTTCACACCGCTATATTAGAGCCAGAGGTTTTCGCAGCACAGACTTTTATTGATGTGCAAAGCAAGAATACAAAGAAATTCAAAGAAGCAAAGCTGGAGCTTGGAAGAGTATTCACTGCAAAAGAGAGAAGTGATGCAGAGCGTTTAGTGGATGCTTTCTTTAAGAATGAACATGCAAAGGAGCTGATCACAAAAGCAGAGTTTGAAGTTCCTGGAATTGATAACATTAAAGGACTACCATTTCGAGGTAAAGCAGATGTTCTTGCAGACAACAGAATTGTAGATTTAAAGACATCTTCCTCAAGCGTTAAGGACTTTCACTATTCAGCACAAAAATATTCTTATGATGTGCAGTGCTTTCTTTACTGCAATCTATTTAATAAGAAGCATGAAGATTTTTATTTCTTAGTGCTTGACAAAGGAAGTCTTGACATCGGTATCTTCAACTGCTCTGAAAACTTTTACCACAGAGGAGAGGAGAAAGTTGAGAAAGCTCTTAAGTTATATGAAAAGTTTTTCATTGATGGAGCTGATATTGATAACTATTGCTTAACTGGACAATTATAAAACAAATAAATAACATGAAAACAACAGAGATTAAAAGAGGAGAATTTCAACCTTATTACAACATCAAGAACTTAAAGATGGCAGAAGTCAATCGAGATGTATTTTTAAAGCATTCAGAAAACTTCAAGGATAAATTGAATGAGTTTGGCTGGATGATGCCAATAGTAGTTTCCAAAGATGGAGATATTATTGAGGGACATCACAGAGTGGTATCTGCTAAATTATTAAAGCAAAGAACAGTTCCAGCTTACATCGTGGACTGGGTGGATACTCAAGACCAGAAGCAACATCTTAATGCAATCATAAACCTAAACAATGGAAACAAAGCTTGGACAACTTTAGATTATTTAAAAGCTTTTGCTAAAGAGAATAAGGATTACAAAACAGCTTATACTAATTATATTAAAAATTCTAACAACATATCTGCTGGAAATATTGTGCACCTTTTCTTTGGATCAAATCCTGGAGGATTTAAAAAAGGAGAGTGCAAAATAAAAGACTTAAAATTTTCTTTATATCTTTTAAGAAAAATATCTAATTTAGTAAGCAAATATGGAAAGAGAAACATTCAAGCTTATGGAGTTAGAGAGATGATAAAAATAGGATACATCAGTGCTTTTAATGATTATGAAGCAATGGATTTCCTATTCAAAGAATATGGAAAGCTGGCAAAAATAGAGCATCCAGCAGCAACATCAATTTTAAGATTTAAGCCATTGATGGAAGCAACGCTACTGGAATTTAATAAATTAAGAAAAACAGTAAAAAATGAAATTTGATTTAAACATTGAGTACTTAGGAAAGAAAGAGAAAAAAGGAGATACGGAGAAAGATATGTATCACTTGAGCTTCAAAACTTACAATGCAGAAATATCTGGAAAGTTTGAGAGAAGTGAAATAAGACATTTGATTCAACAACTTGACAACGCTATAATATGAGGGCAACTTATTTACATTACGAGAATGGAAAGGGATACGATGTTATCGACTTCATAAAAGACTACAATTTAAACTTCAACAGAGGAAACATCATCAAGTATGTATGCAGAGCTGGAAAGAAAGAAAGCGAGTTAAGAGACTTGGAGAAAGCAGCAGACTATTTGAGGAGAGAGATTGAGTTCTTGAGAGATGAGCAACAGAAATGGATTGAAAAAAATAAATAAAATGAAATTACAGAAAATAGGAGAACAGATAAAAGAAATGACTGGAGTTGATATATTCCAGCAAAGCAGAAGAAGAGATCTTGTGGAGATGAGAAGCGTTGCAAACGTATTTATGCGTGAAACTTTAGGAATGGGATGGACAGAGATTGTGAGAGAATACAGAAAGAATGGATTTAAAACAACGCACAGATCAGTGATGTATTCTTGTGAAACTTATCCAGACCACAGTTTCTATAACAAGGAGCTTCCATTGATACATGAAACTCTTTTAAATGATTCCAAGATTAATATCATAAGAAAAGTATCAAGCTTATCTCCAGAGAAACTGGAAGCTATTGAGGAGATACTAAAATAATAAGAAAAAATTTATATATAAGTATGGAACTGATTGATATAAGAAAAGTAATAAAGAATCCAGACAATCCCAGAATCATAAGGGATACAAAATATCATAAACTTGTTAAAAGCATTAAAGAGTTTCCAGAGATGCTCAAGCTTCGTCCAATAGTCGTGAACAGTGATATGGTTGTGCTTGGAGGTAATATGAGATTAAGAGCTTGTAAGGAAGCTGGATTGAAAGAGGTCTGGATCATGAAAGCAGACAATCTTACTCCAATGCAAGAAAGAGAGTTTGTCGTAAAAGACAATGTAAACTTCGGAGAGTGGGATTGGGATTTATTAGCTAATGAATGGAACTCTGTTGAGCTTGAGGACTGGGGTATGGATAACTGGCAGAATATGGATGACATTGAAACCAGTGATGCTTTCTCACTTCCAGATGGAGAGAAAGAGCCATTTCAACAGCAGACTTATACTCTTGCAGATAAACAAGTGGAGTTCATAAAAGAAGCAATCAAAGAAATCAGACAAACAGAGGAGTTCAAATACGTTGAAACTTTTGGAAATGAGAACTCAAATGGAAACGCTTTATATTTATTAGTAAGCCAATGGGTAGAGCAAAGGAAATAATCGTAAAAGTTATAAACTCTAAAGTAGCGAATGCTTTTGTAAAAAAACATCACTATTCTGGAAAGGTTGTTAATATGAGCAGTCTGCACTTTGGATGCTTCCTGGATAACCAATTGCATGGAGTAATGAGCTATGGAAGTCCAATGGATAAAAGAAACGTTCTTCCTTTAGTGGATTCTGGAGAAACTGATATAAACAAGAGATGGAATGAGATGTTAGAGCTTAACAGAATGGCTTTTGATGATTATCTCCCAAAGTATTCAGAGAGTAGATGTATTGCAATCAGTATACGCATGATCAAAAAGAATGCACCGCAGATTAAATGGATATTAAGCTACTCGGATGCAACGCAGTGCGGAGATGGAACAATATACAGAGCCAGCGGATTCAAGCTAACACAAATAAATAAAAACGGAACAATATATCAACTTGCAAATGGAGAGATAGTAGCAAAGCGTGGAGATAGTAAGTATGACTTTAAAGGAGCTAAAGCTCTGGAGGGATTCCAAAACAGATACATTATCTTAATAGATAAAAGCTGTAAGATAGTGCCAGAGATATTGGACTTCAAAATGATTGATGAACTTGGAGCTGGTATGTATAAGGGTAAAAAAATAACCCTCCAAAAGAGGAGGGAAACTTAGAGCGGTGAGGTCGATATGAACGCCATCTCTTGACTGGATGCCAAGTATTTTACTTTTAAACTACCACCGCATGTGAATAGAATGAAAACATTGAGATAAAGTTACAAAAAATAAGGATATAATATAAAAAAGTTATGAACAAAACTGAACAACATAAAAAAGCAATAATTGAAGCACTGGAGAAATCTCTGGGTGTGGTAACAACTGCATGTAAGAAAGTTGGTGTTGGAAGAACAACATTTTATGGATGGTTAAAAGATGATCCAGAGTTTGCTCAAAAAGTAAATGATATCCAGGAAATTGCTCTTGACTTTGTTGAGAGTAAATTGTTTGAGAATATTAAAGAGGGAAAGACAGCAGAGATGATTTTCTATTTAAAGAGCAAAGGAAAGAAAAGAGGGTATGTAGAAAGACAAGAAATAACTGGAGCGGATGGAATGCCAACTGATTTTAAAATTGAGATAATTGACAAGATCAAAGATACAGACTAACATTGTCTACCGCCATTTGCAGAACAGCACTGGCAAGATAGCAATACACGAGGGTGGAACAAGAAGTGGAAAGACTTGGAATGTTTTACTCTTCCTTGTTTTTGACTATTGCTTAAGCTCTAAAGGAAGAACAATCACTATTTGCAGAAAGACTTTTCCAAGCGTCAGAGCTACAGTCATGCGTGATTTCTTGACTATATTGAAGCAGTATGGACTATATAGGGAGGAGAATCATAATAAATCAAATAGTGAATACAAGCTCAATGGAAATCTCATTGAATTTATTTCTGTTGATCAACCGCAAAAAATAAGAGGTCGCAAAAGAGATATCTTATTTATTAATGAAGCTAACGAGCTTGACTATGAAGACTGGCAACAGTTAGTATTCAGAACGCAAGAAAAAATCATAATTGATTACAATCCATCTGATGAATACCACTGGATATATGACAAGGTTATTCCAAGAGATGATGCTGACTTTTATCGAACAACTTATTTAGATAATCCATTCCTGGAGCAGAGCATCGTTGAGGAGATTGAGCGTTTAAAAGAAACAGATGAACAATACTGGCAAATATACGGACTTGGACAGAGAGGAATCAGTAAAGCAACTATCTTCAAGTATTATGAAACTGATAAGATTCCAGATGATGCAGAGTTTGTAAGCTTTGGAGCTGACGCTGGATATACAAATGATCCAAGCACTTTAGTATCTGTATATAAGAAAGATTACAATCTATATATACAAGAGCATCTTTACAGAACAATGATGACAACAAAGGATTTAAGTGACCATTTTAAGCAAGTGGGAGTTGGGAGGAATACTATCTTTTTTGATTCAGCAGAGCCACGTTTAATTGATGAATTGAGGAGAATGGGGCACAATATACAACCAAGCTTAAAAGGAAGAGATTCTGTAAATGCTGGGATTGATTTATTGAAGAGATTCAAGATACATATTACAAAGGATAGTGATCATGCAATCCAGGAGTTTAGAAACTACAAATGGCAAGAGGACAGAAGTGGAAAGCTAACAAATAAACCAGTGGATAAGAACAACCACATTATTGATGCTGTCAGGTATGCAACTTACTCATTATTAAGCAGACCGAACTTTGGTAAATATGCTGTCCATTAATCACTAAAAAATTATTAAATTGTTTATATATTAATAAGCACAAGAATATGAATTACAAAATTACAATACCAACTTCCTTAAATGAGATAACTCTGGGACAGTATCAAGAGTTTGTTAAATTAAGTGAACTCCCAGAAGCAGAGCTCCAGTTGAAAGCAGTTGAAATCTTCTGCAATGTGCCAAAGGAAGCAGTTAGAGGAATGAGAGCGACTGATATTGCAGAGATATCTGAAATCATAAACAATATGTTCGATACTAAGCACCAGCTCATTAATAGCTTCAAATTAAATGGACAAGAGTATGGATTTATTCCATCACTGGAAGATATGACGTTTGGAGAGTATATTGACTTGGATACTTTTATTGGAGACAATGATAATCTGCACAGAGCAGTAAACGTTCTCTTTAGACCAATGGAGATGAAGAGAGGAAACAGATATTTCATAAAAGAATACAATCCAGATAGTTTTGAGATTGCAAAAGAGTTTCCTTTGGATGCAGTGCTTGGTGCTGTGGTTTTTTTTTACAATTTAGGGAAGGACTTGTCTACAGTTATGATCAACTCTTTGGACAAGAAGAACGAGCAGATTTTAGCGGAGTATCTAATTTCACAAGAAAGTGGGGATGGTACAACTCCATCTTTGCAATCGCTAACGGAGATATTACAAAATTTGAATATATCTCTAAATTAAATGTGCATGAATGTTTAACATTTTTGACTTTCTCTAAAGAAAAGAATGAGTTGGAAGCCAGACAAATAAAAAGTAAATTCAAATGAGCAATACAGGAGTAAGAGGATTTTATCTATTAACAGAAGCAATCAAAAACCAGCTTCTTAATGATGTCAATGTAAATACAGTAACCACTGGAGATATTTATGACATTGATTTATCAAAGCAGAGCATCTTTCCTTTGTGCCATATAATCATAAACAACGTAAGCACACAAGAGCAAACGCTAACTTTTAACGTAAGTATTCTTGCAATGGATATTGTTGATGAAAGCAAAGAGGAAACAAGTGATATATTCAGAGGTAATAATAATGAACAAGATATTTTAAATACTCAACTTGCAGTTCTTAATAAGCTGGTAATGGTTTTAAGAAAAGGAGTTCTTTATTCGGATCAATATCAACTGGATGGAGATGCAAATCTTGAGCCATTCTACGAGCGCTTCGAGAATCGTCTTGCTGGTTGGGCAGCAACTTTTGATGTCTTTGTGAGGAATGATATTGATATATGTTAGCAGAGAAATACTTAAGAGATGAATTGAATAAGTTTGCAAAGTATGTGATTCAGCAAAGCAGAAGCAACTTAACTAAAGGCAAAAAGAACGCTTCTAAGGAGCTATACAATAGTTTAGGGTATGATGTATCCCAAAGTGCAAAGGAAACGTCTATGGCTTTTAAAATGGCTGACTATGGAGATTTTGTAGATAAGGGAGTTCAAGGAAAAGATAAAAGCATTAAAGCTCCAAACAGTCCGTATAAATTCGGTAGAAAGACTGGAAAGAAAGGTGGATTGACTAAAGGCATTGATAAGTGGGTAAGGAGAAGAGGGATACAGTTCAGAGATAAGAAAGGAAGATTTTTGAGTTATGAGCAAACTTCTTTCATTATAACAAGAAGCGTTTACAGCACTGGAATAAAAGCAAGTATGTTTTTTACAAAGCCATTTGAAAGAGCATTCAAAAGACTTCCAGATGATCTTGTAAAAGCTTATTCAATAGGAATAGAAAAACAGATACAAATAAATTTAAAAGAGAAATAAATGTCAAAGATTAATGCAAGAAGTCCGTATTACGTGAATATATCTGCAACAAATTTAACGCAAGTTGATATGGAGCTGTGGGTATATACTGGAGAGCAAACAACAGACAGAAGCAATAAGTTTGAACTTACATCTTTTGCAGTTCAGCAAAATGTAACTTTCGAGATCAGTGAAATAATAAGAGATTACTTGCTTCATACTTTTGATGGAGATTACTCAACAGAGAATGTTTGGGTTGATTATAGAACAAGGAATTATATACAAGGAAGTCAAGGAAGTTATACAAGCTATACTCAAAAAGTAGCTTTTGATGGATTTGGTTATTTTGAAGATGAAGCCAATCCGCAGAATGATTCTGGACTTTTACAGAGCAACAATATTGTTGTTAAACTTGATGATGCTCCAGCAACTATTCCAGTTGATACATCAACAGCAAATCAAGTAACTTATGAGCTTAATGGAGAGCTTGTATATACTAAAGCAATAAGCAGTAGCTTAGAAAGTGATGAGCAAATAGAATACGTTACTAATGGAATTAATGGTGCAGATGATTTTGAAAATAGAGTAATACAAGATGGAGGAACTTTCGAGAACAGTTCATGTTTGCAAGAGTTTTCAGATGATTTCATTTTATTTGATTTTGATACTATTTATATTGATACAGATAATGGAGTTATAAAGCTAACAGTTGATAATATCCAGGAGTGCAAATATCAACCGCACAAAATTACTTTTGTAAATAAGTTTGGAGCTCTTCAAGATATATGGTTTTTTAAGAGATCAAATGAAACTCTGACAACTAAAGATGAATCATTCAAAAGAAACATTATTGTAAATGGAGCTTATAATTCAAGTAGACATCAAGATAAAACTCTTACAAAAAATGGAAGTGAAAAGCTAACTTTAAACACTGGCTTTTATCCAGAGGAATACAATGAAGTTTTTAAACAGTTACAGCTTTCGGAAGATTGCTGGATTGAGCTTGAAAATAAAACTCTTCCTATAAGAATAAGCGGTGGAAGTTTCTCTTATAAAACAGTTATCAATGATAAGTTAATTAATTATACAATTGACATTGACTTTGCTTTTGATACTATAAACAATATACGTTAATGCAGATAATAGAACTTTATATAAAAGGATATAAGAGGTTAAATGGTGCAGTCAATTCAACAGCAACGAATAAACTTATAGATGGTACTGCAGAATTTACAGAGTATGTAGAAGTAGGAGATTATGCTACAAACCAAGAAACAAACGAAACTGCAAGTATAACCGCTATAGATAGTGATACACAATTAACATTATCAGACGATATATTTACAACTTCACTAGAGCCTTATAGAATTACAAGCGATTATTTTAGAGCAGATATGTTTAAAGATGAAAGCGTTGTAATTACTGATAGTTTACTAAATGTAAGAGATGTAGCAAAAGTATTTACACCATTTTCTAAGCAGTTTAATCTTCCAGCCTCTAAGCTAAACAACAAACTATTTAGACACTATGAGAACACAGATATAGTAGATAGTTTTGATGCTAGATACAGGCACGATGCAATAATAAAGCTAAACGGAATAGACTACAAAAAAGGTAAGATACAATTTAATAGTGTACAACTTAAAAACAATAAAGCCTATTCATATAAAGTAACATTTTTTAGTGATACAGTAGACTTAAAAGAAATACTAGGAGATAGTAAATTGTCTAGTTTAAACTATGGAGATTTGTCAGAGTTTGAATACAGCCAAGCTAATATACTAGATATGATTACTAGAGATGATACATATCTAGAAGCTAGTGGGGTATTAAACAGCTCAGATATTAAAGTGCCTAATATACACCATAGTAAAAATATGAGGTTTACTAGTAGTGGGTACGAAGATAATGCAACAGCAACTAGTTTAGAGTGGGTTGATGTTAAACCAGCAATAAGAGTAAGATCAATAATACAAGCTATAAATAGAACATATCCACAAATTAATATAACAGGGTTTTTAGACAGCATACAGATACAAGATATTTATTTATGGCTACATAGGAATGAGGGGTATATAACAAATGCAGAAGAGGGTGGAGGTACTCAAATAGTAAGAAATAGATGGAAAGCTGGAATAGATGACTATACTTTCAACTCATCTACTCCATCAAGTGTTGGAGATGCAAGAGGTGTTTTTTCAGATAATATTTTTTATTATTATAATTTCTTTGTAAGTATATACCCAACAGACCCAACAGAAAGCTATACAGTAAGAGTATTAAAAGCATCTAACGAAACAGTATTACAAGAATTTTCTGGTTTAACAGGAGATCAAGTTAATCTATTAACAGAAATAAAACGTTTTGGTGTTGGTGCTTATGGTTATGGCGAAATAGATATAATTGTAGAGGTGCAGTCAGAGAATACTATTTCAATGACGCAAAATGTATCAGTACAGAGAATATATAAACCTGTAAGTTGGCAACCGGGTACTACTCAATGGACTGCAAACTATACAGCAGTAAATTCTGATACACAAAACACTTTTTATACTGCTAAACAAGTGCCAGAAATGAAAGTAATGGACTTTTTAAGTGGTTTGTTTAAGATGTTTAATTTAGTAGTCTTTAAAGAGGATAATGATATATACACCGCTTTAGCTAGTTGGTACATGAATATCGGCAATGCTTATGATATTACTAAATATGTAGATATGGAAACTTCTACACTAGAAAGGTTGTTTCAGTATAAAGAAATGGACTTTAAATTTAAAAGTAAAAAATCATTTTTAGTACAGTTTGCTGATGAGATAAACGGAGTACCTTTTGCTGAAGAAGATTACGGAAGTGATGAGTGGGATGGCGGAGTATATAAGTTAGAAGTACCTTTTGAGAAAATGATGTACGAACGATTAAGCAACGAAACTACAGGTGCTTTGTCTGATATAGGACAGGGTGCAATGCTAGATAAAAAGTTTGAAGCTACAATTGGAGAGCCTTTATTATTTTGTATGGATTATACTGATGGTGGTGGAGATTGGGCAATAGATGGCAGTGGTTTAGATACTTACTGGAGACCTACTCAACTAACTTCTAATAACTGGGGTGGCAGTGGCAATGGTTTAGCTTTAAATTTTGGTTTAGAAATGGATGAGTATTTATTGGAAGTACCTAATGGATATGATAATTTATTTAGTGCTAATTACTTTGATTATGTAGAAACCGTTTTTGATAGACAGGCACGAATGCTAAAAGTTAGTGCTTATTTGCCTTTAAGTATAATAACAAGATATAAACTAAATGATAGGTTTGTAATAGCAAACAAATCGTATAGAATAAATAGCATAAAGACAAATCTACTAACAAATAAAACAGACTTAGAACTATTTAACAAAGAAGAATATAATAGTCAAATATTAAACAACCAAGTGGCTTGGTTAGGTAGGGTTGCACAGCCTACAGTAAGCGATATTTTTAAGTCAAGATTTACAGTCAATTTTAATGGCATAGCAGGTGCAAACGGTTATGAACTTTATGTAAATGGCGAACTAAATGCATCACAAGGCGGTGGGGTTGGTGCTACAAGTTTAACAGCTACAGGACTAGAAGCAGAAACAAATTACACCGCTTCAATAAGAGTAAAATATGATGTAGATGGGAACGATGTATATTCTTTTGATACAGGAGTAAATGTAAAAACAAACAATATAACACCACCTTAAAATGATAAAATTAATACTAGATAGCTTAAAATACGCAAACGGAGAAACAGAAAACATAAGAATAGCAAAGGGTAAACATAAACTACCTACAACACTAAAAGAGGGTTACAAAGCACTTAAACAAGAAATAAAATGGCAATAGAAAAAGTAGTAGAAATAAAAGTTGTTAGTAAACAAGCTGAAAAAGACCTTAAAGCTATAAACTCAACTATTGATGAACAAAGAAGTATACTTGTTTTATTAGAGGAGGAATATATTAAATCAAAAAAAGCACTTGACGATTACAATAAATCTGGCAAAGTAAACCTAGCACAAGAAAGGCAACTAAAACAAGCCTTATCAGAAAGAAAAGATGCACTAACAGACCAACGTTTAGGTTTAAAAAAATTAGCAGTTGAACAAAGAGCATCAACTAAGGCAGCACAAGAGGGAAAAAAAGCACAAAAAGAAAATACTAATATTGTACGTGCTATTGATAAATTGACAGGTGGCTATGCAACTAAAATTATAAAACTAAAAAAAGGTTTTGTTTCTGGATTTGGTGCTGTTAAGAATTTCGTAAAAGGTTTAAGTGGAATTAAAAAAGCATTAATTGCTACAGGTATTGGAGCTTTAGTCGTAGGTTTAGCAACCGTCATCGCTTATTGGGACGAAATCACAGCACTGTTCGACAATGGTTCTAAAGCTCTTCAGAAACAAGCAGACGAACAAAGAAGCAATGTTCAACTGTCAGATGACCAACTTGCACTACTTGAGCAACAAGAGAAAATATTAAAACTTCAAGGTGGTAGCACTGAAGAGATAGTTGCAGAAAAAAGAAAAGTATTACTACTTCAACAAGAACAGAACACTGCTTTACTTGAAACGCTTAAACTTCAATTAGAATTAGAGAAATCACAAGTTCGTGAATTATCATTCTTTGAGAAAGCACAGATTGCCACTTTAGAATCTCTTGGTCAGTATGAAGCAGCCGCTAAAATACGAGCAAAAGGCATGATGGCGTCTGAAGAAGAGCTTGATAAGATAAAAGAACTTGAAGAAGAAATACAACAAACAAAACTTAAGTCTGGTCAAATAGATATTGCTTTAGCGACAATTGACGCAAACAAAAAGAAGAATAGAGAAAAAGACGCTAAAGACAGAAAAGATAAAGACGATAAAGAACTTAAAGAAATAGAGCGTAAGAATAAAGAAAAACTACGTTTAGAAAAAGAATATCAAGATAGGCTTAAAAATCTAAAAGACAGAATAAGAGAAGCTGAAGCAGTCACAGACGATGAACAAAGAGCTTTAAAACTTGAGAAACTTAAAGAAGAAAACAAACAGCTAATGGCTGAAGCTCTTGCTTTTGGTTTACTTTCAGAAGACCTTATAAAGTCTTTAAGAGAGCGAGAAAAAGCACTTGAAGAAGAGTTTAAGCTTGAAGACCAAGAAAAGAAAATAGTTGAACTTGAACTTGACAAAGAGTTTGATAATTTAACATTTGAAGATAAAAGAGAAGTTCTTCAAACACAAAGACAACTTGTACAAGACGATACTACATTATCAGATGAACAAAAATTAAAATTAAAGAAACAATTTGATGATGCTGAAATAAAATTGGATAAATCAGTAAAAGATGCTAAACTAGATAATGCTCAAGCTATAAGCGGTGCAATTGGCGGTCTACAATCACTTGCTGGGGAAAGCACTACTGCTGGTAAAGCTCTTGGGGTTGCTTCTGCAACTATTGATACTTATGTTGGTGCAAATAAGGCAATAGCTCAAGGTGGTATTGCTGGAACTGCTGCAGCTATTGGAATTATAGCTTCAGGTCTTGCAAATGTAAAAAACATTGTAAGCACAAAAGTACCATCAACAAAAGGAGGTAGTCCATCAACTTCTGGAAGCTCTCCTACTTCATTACCACAACCACCTAGCTTTAATATAGTAGGTGCAACAGAAACAAGCCAGTTAGCAGAAGCAGTTGGAAGCCAAACTCAACAACCAGTTCAAGCTTACGTTGTTTCAAATGATATCACAACCGCACAGAGCTTAGAAAATAACATTGTTGAGGGTGCAACTTTATAAACGCAAAAAAATAAATTAAAATTTATATATAGATATGAGAATTGTAGAACTTATCCTGGATGAAGAACAAGAGATTGGAATTGAAGCCATTTCTGTTGTAGAGAATCCAGCAATTGAAGAGGATTTCATTGCACTTAAAAGCCAAGAGTTTAAACTTGCAGAAATAGACAAAGAAAAGCGTATCTTGATGGGTGCTCTTTTAATTCCTAACAAGCCTATATACCGCAGAAACGGAGAAGATGAATACTATATATATTTCTCAAAAGATACTGTATTGAAAGCTTCGCAGATGTATCTCATGCAAGGAAAACAGAATAATTCAACGCTTGAGCATCAATATCAAATAAACGGACTTTCTTTAGTTGAAAGCTGGATTGTTGAAGATAAGGTGCATGATAAAAGCGTGAAGTATGGAATGGATTTACCTTTAGGAACTTGGGTTGGAAGCGTTAAAGTAAACAATGATAAAATCTGGGAGGAGTTTGTGAAGACTGGAAAAGTAAAAGGGTTTTCAATTGAAGGATACTTTGCAGATAAAATGGAAAGACCAAAAGATCAAACTCTTGAAGATTTTAGTAGTGATTTAATACTGCAAGAGATTGAGGAAGCAGAAGCAGAATATTTATTGAAAGAGATAAAAGCTATTATCAAAAATGATAAGAGAACAAAATCTGGAAAGAAAACAATTCTTGAGAGTTATTCTGACTATCCAAGTGGAGTAAAAAATAATGCAAAGCGAGGTCTGGAGCTTAATGAGAAAGTAAATAATAAATGTGCAACTCAAGTTGGTAAAGTTAGAGCTCAACAGTTAGCTCAAGGTAAGCCAATAAGTGTACAAACAATCAAGCGTATGTATTCTTATCTCTCAAGAGCAGAGGAGTATTATGATGAGGGAAATACAAAAGCATGTGGAACAATCTCTTATCTTTTATGGGGTGGTAAAGCTGGTAAACGCTGGGCACTTAGCAAATTAAAAGAATTGGACTTGATTGATCTTGAAGCTCCTTGTCAAGCTGGATACAGACAGTATGGAATGAAGATGAAGAACGGAAAATTAGTACCTAACTGTGTTCCAATAAAATGAGAAGATTTAAAAAATTTATAACTCCAGGAAATTCATCTCCAAAAGGAAAGAAAAGAGCTTGTTTGTGTGAGGATAATACTTATTCAACTAAATGTTGTGATGGAAGCTTAAGAGCTCAAGGTATAGGTAGAATTACAAGGGAAGATTTTAGCGGTATTTGGTATGGTTATTATGTTCAATCTTGTGAAGATGGTCATAATCATCACGTTCATATACACGATACAGTTTTACAAGTAGGAAAAACATATTATTTGACTTTAGAAAACAATCATAATGAATGTTATACTATTTTAGAGGAAAGTCAAGCAGAGGGAATACACATAAATACAGCATCTATTGCTTATGATGATTGTACAACTTGCGAAGATGCAAATTAAAAATGCAAATTAATTTTTTAACACTTATATATTAATATGAACACAAATGATATGATCGAGAAAATCAAAGACGTTCTTAACTTATCCACAGAGATTAAGTTGGAACAACAAACGTTAGAAAACGGTGCTGTTTTGGAAGCAGAATCTTTTGAAGCTGGCAAAGAAGTTTTCATTGTTACAGAAGATGAGAAAGTTGCTGTACCTATCGGAGAGTATGAGCTTGAAGATGGTAGAGTGCTTGTAGTAGCAGAAGAGGGTTTGATATCTGAAATCAAAGAAGCTGGTGCAGAAGAGGAAACTCCAGAAGCAACAGAAGAAGAGGTTGAAGAAGTTGAAGCAGCAGAAGAGGAGAAGGAAGAGATGGGATACGCTACTAAAGAGGAACTTGCAGAAGTTAAAGAAATGATTGAAGAAATCAAAGCTATGCTTGAGCCAAAGGAGGAAATGAGTTCAGAAGATTTAGGGAATCTTATTACAGAGGAACTTGCAAAGCATGAAAGAACTGAATTAAGCGAAGTTCCAGAAGATGTACAAGCTGAACTTAATGAGCCAGCAGCAGAGCCAATCAAAGCAAATCCAGAAAATAAAGCTTCTGTTAATTTAAACAGATTAGCTCCAAAAAGACCAACAACAATTTTAGACCGAGTAATTAACAAAATAAATCAATAATAAATGGCAACAACAACATCAATTACAACAACTTACGCTGGTGAGTTTGCTGGTAAATACATAGCAGCAGCTTTATTGAGCGGAGAAACTCTTAACAAAGGTGGGGTAGAAATCAAACCAAACGTTAAGTTTAAAGAAGTAATCAAAAAAGTATCAACTGATGCAATCTTAAAAGATGCAACTTGTGATTTTGATCCAACTTCAACTATTACACTAACAGAAAGAATCCTTCAACCAGAGGAGTTTCAAGTAAACTTACAATTGTGTAAGAAAGATTTTCGTTCTGACTGGGAAGCAATCGAGATGGGTTATTCAACATTTGATCAACTTCCTCCATCATTTTCAGATTTCTTAATCTCTCACGTTGCAGAGAAAGTAGCTCAAAAAACAGAGCAGAACATCTGGGGCGGAGTAAATGCTAACGCTGGAGAATTTGATGGATTCACTGTTCTTTTGGCAGCAGATGGAGATGTTAATGATGCAGTAACTACTGAAACTGCTTTCACGGCAGCAAATATCACAACAGAAATAGGAAAATTGGTAGATGCTATTCCTAACAGTGTTTTATACCAAGAAGATTTACACATCTATGTTCCTAACAATGTTTACCAACTTTACCTACGAGCTTTGGGAGGATTCCAATCTGGTGGTGTAGGTGCTAATGGTTATGACAATAAAGGAAACAACCAAGCATTAAGCAACTTGCTTTTTGATGGAATTAAAATATTCAGAGCTCCTGGAATGCCAGCAGACCATATGGTTGCTGCACAGAAGTCAAACTTATTCTTTGGTACTGGCTTGTTGTCAGATTCTCAAGAAGTTAAGGTTATTGACATGAGCGACGTAGATGGAAGTCAAAACGTAAGAGTAGTAATGAGAGCAACCGCTGGAGTTCAGTATGGTATCGGTGGAGACATCGCTCTTTATACACTTGCATAATTAAATTAATAACTAACGTAGAAAGGGGTGGGGAATATCCCTACCCTTTTTTATTATAAAAAACTAAAAATATGGCATGTGCAGTAACAAGCGGTCGCTCATTACCTTGTAAGAATAGCGTTGGAGGTCTTAAGACAATTTACATTCTTGACTTTGACTCAACGATTGCTGCTCTTTCTGATACATCTGGAACAATTGATTTAACAACTGGAGGAGATTTCTTCAAGTTTGATATCAAAGGTAACAGTTCTTTGGAAACAGCAGTAAACAGTTCTCGTGAGAATGGAACGACTTTTTATGAAACAACTTTAAACATTACTTTTACTTTCCTTGATGTGGCAACGCAAGAGCAAATCAAACTTTTGAATGCTGGTAGAGCTCATTACGTAGTAGAAGATTACAATGGAAATCAACTGTTAATCGGACATAAGAACGGTGCAGAAATTACTGGTGGTACAATCGTAAGCGGTGCAGCAATGGGTGACCTTTCTGGGTTTACTTTAGTTGCAACAGCTCAAGAAGTAGCTCCACCATACTTTGTAAGCAACTTGCAAGAGGATGCTACACAGATAGATCCAGACGCTTAATTTAGAGCAAATTAAAGGGTGTATTCAAGGGGTTATCTTAATTGGTAACCCTTTTTTTATGCTTTTTATTCATTTGATTTAAGGGCAATTTTAAGCGTTTTACGAGTTGTTATGCTCTCTGTAATATAGGTCTATTAAAAAACCGAGTTCTTTGAACTGACAAAAAACCCTTCTTACAAAATTATGTAAAATACTTATTACATAAATTCCAGAAATATAAGTGTTTTTGCAATTATCATGCAAAATATTTCTTTTTTGTTTATATATTAATATGAAGTTAATTGGAACAAGCGGAAGTAAATCTTTTAAGATAATTCCAAGAGAATACATTACTGGTAGCATCACTGTTAATTTAAAAAGTGAGAGCACTGGATCAAATATAAGCATAACTCCAACAGCTTCAACAGACAGAAATTACTCAACTTTTACAGCAGATTTTGGAACGCTTACGGAGGGAGATTTCTATACGTTGGAAGTAAAGAATGGAAGCTCTGTAATTTATAAAGACAGAGTATTTTGCACAGACCAAACAATTAATCAATCCAACAACGATTATTACTCTGTAAATAGTGGAGAGTATGTCCAGGAGGATAGTTATGACAACGATTACATAATATTATGAATGATTTAAGAGTAGTAAATCTAAGCACTTATACCAGTCCAGAGATTGTGGAGAAATCCAACAAAGAGTGGGTTGCTTATGGAAACGACAATAATTATTTCCAGTATCTTATTGACAGATATAATGGAAGTCCAACAAACAATGCTATTATCAACGGAGTATCGGAGATGATATATGGAAAAGGATTGGATGCTTTAGATTCAAACAAGAAGCCAGAGCAATACGCAAAGATGATTTCTTTGTTTCACAAGGATTGTGTAAGAAAGCTTTGTTACGATTTGAAGCTTATGGGACAGTGCTCCATGCAAGTGATATACTCAAAGGACAGAAAGACTGTTGCAAGAGTAGAGCATATACCAGTGGAAAACTTAAGAGCAGAGAAGTGCAATGAGAAAGGAGAGGTTGAAGCGTATTACTATTCAGATAACTGGAGTAAAGTAAAAAGAGCGGATGAGTGCACAAGAATACCAGCTTTTGGTTATTCAAATGAATCAATCGAGATCGTATATGTAAAACCGTATCGAGCTGGATACAAATACTATTCCTCTCCAGATTATCAAGGTGGACTTCAATACGCAGAGCTTGAGGAAGAGATCAGCAACTATCATCTCAATAACATACTTAACGGACTTGCACCAAGTATGCTAATTAATTTTAACAATGGTACACCTAACGCTGAAGAGCGACAAATGTTAGAAAACCGTATTTATTCTAAATTTTCTGGTAGTTCTAACGCGGGTAAATTCATCCTAGCGTTTAACGATAACCCAGAGAGTGCAGCAACGATTGAGCCAATCCAGTTAAGTGATGCTCACAATCAGTATCAGTTTTTATCAGACGAGAGCGGTAAGAAAATAATGGTAGCACACAGGATAGTTTCTCCAATGCTTTTGGGAATTAAGGACAGCTCTGGACTTGGAAACAATGCAGAAGAACTAAAGACTGCAAGTACTTTAATGGATAACACTGTTATTAGACCATTTCAGACACTTTTGATTGATGCGTTTGACCAGATATTATCCTATAACAGTATAGCTCTTAAATTATACTTTAAAACACTACAGCCACTTGAGTTTACTGATTTGGAGAACGTTGTTGATAAGGAAACAAGAGAAGAGGAAACTGGAGTTAAATTAAGCAAAGAGCTTCCAGATGAAATGGGTAGTGATATTGCAGATGCTTTGATTGAGCTCGGAGAAGATGAAGAGGAGCTTTTAAAGGACTTTGATGTTATTGATGAGCGTGAGGTAAGTTATGAGCATGAAGAGGAGCTTGATGAAGTTATAACTGATTTAAACAAGCCAGAGGAAAAGAGTTTGCTTTCTAAGATTTGGGAGTTTGTAAGCACTGGAAGTGCAAAGCCATACAGAGAAAGTGAACAAGATGGAACTTCTAAGCAATCAAGAGAAGAGGGAAATGAATTTCTTGTAAGATATATGTATGCACCAGCAAGAACAAAATCTACTTCAAGACAATTCTGTTCGAAAATGGTAAGTGCTAAAAAAGTTTACAGAAAAGAAGATATTGCTGCAATGGAAAACAAAGCAGTAAACGCTGGATTTGGAAAAGATGGTAGCGATACTTATTCCATTTGGCTTTATAAAGGCGGTGCAAGATGTAATCACAAATGGTTTAGAAAGACTTACGTTAGAAAAGAGGGAGCTAAAGGACTTGGGGATGCAATAAGCACAACGGAAGCCAGGAAGAGAGGTTTTAAACCAGAAGCTAACGCACAAAAAGTTCCAGTTGCACCAAAGGATATGAAGTATAAAGGATATACAGCAGAGTATTGGAATAAAATGAAATTTAAAAACTAATGGCGACAGCACTATTCATAAGCAGAACTGATCTTGTTAAGAACTCCATCATTGATGGAAATACTGACACGGACAAGTTTATACAATTTATAAAAGTAGCACAACAAGTTGAGGTGCAGAATCTTCTTGGAACTGATTTATACAATAAGATAAGTGCTGACATCATTGCAGATACTTTGTCTGGAGATTACCTTGATCTTGTAAATAATTATGTGCAACCGACTTTGATTTGGTTTGCTCAAATGACATACATTCCTTTTGCTGCTTATCAAATAAAAAACGGAGGAGTATTCAAGCATTCAAGCGAAACTGCACAAAATGTAGAAAAAAATGAAGTTGATTACTTAGTATCGAAAGCAAGAGAGTACGCTAACTATTACTCAACAAGAATGGTTGACTATTTATGTTTCAATGATTCAAAGTTTCCAGAGTATAGAAGTAACTCAAATGAAGATATTTCTCCAGATACTGACACAACGTTTAATGGTTGGGTTTTATGAGATATAAGGTAAAGAAAACTAACCTTACTAAACTTCAAAAATATATTGAAGTAATAAAAAAAAGTAAGATTAACATGATAAAAAAAAATAAATGAGTTACGGAAGCATATACGAAGAAAGTTGGTGGGGTAGTCCTACAGAAAATGATTGGGGTAGCAGCTATTATGATTTAGCTTCAAGCGGTTTAGTGGGGTTTGTTTTTGATGTAGATACTACACAAGCTGGTGTTTCTAGTTCAACACAATTTAAATTACCTTTAGCTTCTAATGGTACAACTAATGCAGAAGTCGATTGGGGAGATGGTAGTAAAGATACTTTAACAAGTTGGAATCAAGCTGAAACAACACACACTTATTCAGCAAGTGGAACATACACTATTACTATAACAGGAACTTTAGAGGGTTGGTTTATTAATAATGGTGGAGATAAGCTAAAAATAAAAGAGGTTAAAAATTGGGGTAATGGAGATGGCTTAACGCTTAAGAATATTAATGGTGGTTATTTTATGGGTGCTAGTAATATGACTTGTATAGCAACTGACTCACCTACTATATCTGCCACTAATTTTCAACAAGTATTTAGAGATGCAAGTAGTATTGTAAGCGGTGTTAAAAATTGGGATGTTTCTGGTGTTACAAATTTAATATTTGCTTTTTATCAAGCTAATGATTTTAATGAAGATTTAAGTAATTGGGATGTTAGTAATGTTACTAACTTTAGATATTGTTTTGAAAGATGTTTTGATTTAGACCAAAGTTTTGCGAGCTGGGATATGAGTAGTGCTACAGATGTTGGTAGGATGTTTAAATCTACAACTATGTCTACTGCTAATTATGATGCAACTCTTATAGGGTGGGCATCACAGAGTTTAAATAGTGGTTTATCTATTGACTTTGGAAGTGCAAGATACACTGCTGGTGGAGATGCTGAAACGGCTAGAAACACATTAATTAATACTTATGGTTGGACTATCGTAGATGGTGGAAGTGTTTAATATATAATTATGGAAAAAAGAGTAGATTTATGTTATCCAGATCAAGAGACATATTTTATATGTTGGGATAATGAAAGAGAAAATATAAAGGCTTATGATAGT
>Ga0228670_1000274_pt1 | contig 30761 bp, 30 predicted proteins | sample 85DmetaG_FD_182785 | JGI IMG/M metagenome (GOLD analysis project Ga0228670, IMG submission 182785) | Seawater microbial communities from Monterey Bay, California, United States - 85D | ecosystem: Environmental > Aquatic > Marine > Coastal | place: USA: California | collected 2016-10-13
ATTCCATTTCGAACTGAAGACGTTGGACATCTTTTGAAAATTGTGTTTTCATAAATACTAATTTTAATGATTTAACATCAAAATTAAGTTTATGAATTACCGATTGTCAAATCGGTTTAGTTCAACGTGTTAATATGCGCAATTGCGTATATATCCCATATACTTGCAACTGTTTAAATTATTAAAAATCAATAATATCCCCGATATTTGTCGGTTCGAGTAAGGTTTGATTCATCAGTATTTGTAATGTTTTTCAACTTAATAATACCAAAACTAATAAAAAAAGTTAAATGTCTAAATTATCTATTTGGCTTTAACCATTATTCAAGCGCTCGAAACCAATTTTACTCATTTCAAATCACAATAAAATTTTTAACTTATCTTTGCCCCATTAAACTAAAGCAGTAATGTGTCATGCATACTGTTTAAAATAAAAGAAATATGATTATTGAACCAAGAATGCGTGGATTTATCTGCTTAACAGCACACCCAAAAGGATGCGAGCAGAATGTTATCAATCAAATCAATTATGTAAAATCTAAAGGTGCTATTGATGGACCTAAAAAAGTTTTAGTAATCGGTGCGTCAACTGGTTTTGGTTTAGCTTCTAGAATCACTAGTGCTTTCAGTTCTGGTGCTTCTACTATCGGAGTTTTCTTTGAAAAACCAGGTTCTGAAAAGAGACCAGCTTCTCCAGGATGGTACAATTCTGCTGCTTTTGATAAGTTAGCTGCTGAAGAAGGTTTATATGCAAAAAGCATTAATGGAGATGCATTCTCTAACGAAATAAAAGAAAAAACATTAAACCTTATCAAAGAAGATTTAGGTCAAATAGACTTAGTAATTTATAGTTTAGCTTCTCCTGTGAGAACTAACCCTAAAACTGGAATTACTCACAAGTCTGTTCTAAAACCTATCGGTCAAAATTTCACTAACAAAACAGTTGATTTCCATACTGGAAATGTATCTGAAGTTTCTATCGATCCTTGTAACCAAGAAGACATTGACAATACAGTTGCTGTAATGGGTGGTGAAGATTGGGCTATGTGGATGGAAGCTTTAAAAGAAGCTGATCTATTAGCTCCAAATGCACAAACAATCGCTTATTCGTATATCGGGCCAAAATTAACTGAGCCAGTTTATAGAAAAGGAACTATCGGAAAAGCGAAAGATCATTTAGAAGCTACTGCATTCGAAATTACGGATATGTTAAGTGCTATCGGTGGTAAAGCGTATGTTTCTGTAAACAAAGCATTAGTAACACAAGCTAGTTCAGCTATCCCTGTTATTCCTCTTTACATTTCATTGTTATACAAAGTGATGAAAGCAGAAGGACTTCACGAAGGGTGTATCGAACAAATTCAACGTTTATTTGCTGAACGTATGTACACTGGAAAAGATGTTCCGACAGATGAAGCTGGAAGAATCCGTATTGATGATTTAGAAATGCGTGAAGATGTTCAAGCGAAAGTAGATGAGTTATGGCAACTTGCTACTACTGAATCTTTACCAGAAATTGGTGACTTAAAAGGATACAGCGATGATTTCCATAATTTATTTGGATTCAAAGTAGATGGTGTAGATTACACTCAAGATGTTGATCCAGATGTTAAAGTTTCTGGTTTAGTAGACTAATTCAACTTTAAAATATATTTAAAAAGGGAAGCTTCGGTTTCCCTTTTTTAGTTTTGGGGGATTGCATATTATAATATGCATTATATACCGTTTTTACCCTTTTTGCATAATATAACTTACATTTTTAACCTACATCCAATAAAAATTTAGCATCAATATTTAATTTACGGTGAAGTTTTTTCGCAATCTCTAAATTTAATTTTCGCTTACCATTTAATAATTCTGAAATTCTAGCCTCACTCATTTCTAATAGTTTTGCCAATTGCTTTTGTTTTATGTTCATTTCATACATCTTAAAGCGAATCATCTCTATTAATGTTTTAGGTACTTTAATTGGCATTAAGTGAAGCTGATTGTCTTCATATTCTTCAACTAATAATGAAAGATTTTTAAGCAATAACGTTTCCTCTTTAGTTAATGAATTAAAGCCTCCATTTGAACTGCTTTTTTTGAGTAATTCTTCAATTTTTGAAGCAATCACTTCGTGTTCAGAATCGTTTGTTATTTTATTAATTTCCATTTTTCATCTCTTAAATCGTTAGACAATCTATTTTATCATATTCAGAATGTGTACCTGTACCAATGAAACGTATGTAAATAGTTCTAATATCAAAATGTATCATAGTAACTAATCTATAATTATTACCCTTAATATTAAATACATACCTATCATTACCTATGTAATCAACTGAATTATAAGTTCTTTTTACATCACTTAAATTATTCCAATTTGAAGCTTTTGTTATTTTATACCAGTCATTTAATGCTGATACTGATTTAGTATGTTTCAATCCAAAATGGACCAAAACACTTTTAGTTATGATTACCATAAATTAAGTGTTACAAAAATAATAATAAAATTACACTTTTGGAAATTTAATTTCCAAAAGTTAAACATGTCCGATAAATTAGTGCTTAAAAAAGCGGTTAAGTCTTATTGAAGATACTAAAATACATGTTAATATTCCAGAGTTAATGAAGAAAAATACGCTTAAATAGAAGTATTGTTATTTTTTAGAATCAAACTTTTAAATGATTTAACAACGATACTTCAACCTACTGTCTAGCCTTATACCAACTTTAACAATCCATTAACATTTGAAAAGTATAGTGTTTTAATAAAAATACTTAGTTTTGATCTTGATGAGTAAAACTTGGATAAAATATTACCTTTCTTTCTGCATCTTTCTGATGAGTGGATTAGGTTCTTTTTATGCCAATACATCTTATCAAATAACGAATGATCAAAATATTCAGTTTGTTCGTTCTACTGTAATAAATCATCTCGATTTTAATTATTTCTCTTCAAAAACAGAAGATGTAGGATTAAACCCTGAAGCGATAATTATAGAAATGGAAGAAGAGGAAGAAGTATCCTCTAGTAAGAATACTGTTAAAAAGAACCATAACACACCTATTTGCTTTAACGGTTTATCTACTAAAAATGTATTTAAAACAATAGCTTTACCTAGCTACACTTCTTATTTACCATCAATTACCACTTGGTTTTTAGAGATTCGAGTATTAAGACTTTGATTTCCTAAATATTTCTTCAAAAATATTATAACCTATAATTAATAGGTTTTTAATGGTTGCCATTCCTGCAAAAAGCAAGGATTATGACCGTCTATAAATACATAATCAATTCAAAGAATTTTCAAGCAATTATAACATGAAACAAAAAGCATTTTTTCTAAAAGCTATCCCTGTGTTTTTCTTTACTTCATCAGTATTATTTTTTACTAGTTGTAACTCTCACCATGAAGAGCATGAAGAACATGATAAATTTACAGCTACTAGTCCTATTCGTTTGGATACGTTAACTACTAAAGAATATGTAAGTCAGATTCACTCCATTCAACACATTGATATAAGAGCCTTAGAAAGAGGGTATTTACAAGATGTTTATGTCGATGAAGGACAAACTGTGAAGAAAGGAGATTTGATGTTTCAAATTATGCCATTGATGTATCAAGCGGAACTTCAAAAAACGGAAGCAGAAGCAGAATTCGCTAGAATTGAATATGAAAACACAAAGTCGTTGGCAGATAGTAACATTGTTTCCCAAAACGAACTAGCACTTGCTAAAGCGAAATATAGCAAAGCAAAAGCTGAAGTTGCACTTGCTCAAGTTCATTTAGGGTTTACAGAAATTCATGCCCCTTTCGATGGAATTGTTGGTCGCTTTCATGTTAGAAAAGGAAGTCTTTTGGATGAAGGTGATTTAATGACTGAACTTTCTGACAACAGTAAAATGTGGGTTTATTTTAACGTGCCTGAAGCTGAATATTTAGATTATAAATCAGCTATTGATAAGGATGATTTATTAGAGGTTAAGTTGAGAATGGCAAACAATGAATTTTTTGGATACAATGGAATAGTTGAAACTATTGAAGCTGATTTTAATAATGAAACAGGTAACATTGCATTTAGAGCAACATTTCCAAATCCTAAAGCTTTGTTAAGACATGGTGAAACGGGTAACATTATTGTTGATGCTCCTTATAAAAACGCTCTAATTATTCCACAAAAAACAACTTTCGAAATTCTGAATAATAAATACGTTTTTGTTATAAATAAACACAACAAACTACAATCAAGAAGAGTAATTATCGATGCAGAGTTAGAAGACCTTTATATCATCAAAAAGGGACTAAAAGAGGGAGATAAAATTCTATTAGAAGGTTTACGTAAAGTGAAAGAAAATGATAAAGTAGAATTCACTTTTGAAGATCCTAAAGAAGTTATCTCGCATTTGAAATTACATGCAGAATAAAGATTTTATAAATTTTTAAAATAAAAAACTATGTTTAGTAGATTTATAAAAAGGCCTGTTTTGGCTATCGTACTGTCTTTAGTAATTGTCTTTGTCGGTATTTTAGCGATTAATACAATGCCTAAATCTCAGTTTCCAGAGATCGCTCCTCCAATGGTTGTTGTATACCTTTCTTACCCTGGAGCAAGTTCAAAGGTATTAACCAATTCCGTTCTTATCCCATTAGAACAGGCAATAAATAGTGTCCCTGGGAAAAAATATATGTTCTCTACTGCAGCTAGTTCCGGAGAAGCAAATATTCAAATCGTTTTTGAACAAGGAGAAGATGCAAACCAAGCTTTAGTGAATGTTCAGAATAAGATTGAGCAAATAAAAATGAAGCTTCCTCCTTTGGTTCAATTAGAAGGAATTAAAACCATGCGTTTACTTCCTAGTATGTTGATGTATGTCAATTTATTCAGTAAGGATACTGCTGATGCAGATATGAAACATATTTTCAACTATGCTTACATTAACATGCTTCCTGAATTGCAACGTATTAAAGGTATAGGTTACGCTAAAATTTTAGGAGATAGACAATATGCGATGCGTGTATGGTTGAACCCTGATCGAATGCGTGCTTACAATATCAGTTCGGAAGAGGTGATGAAGGCAATGGATGAACAAAGCATCATTGGTTCTCCAGGAAGGTTAGGTAGAGCAGATAGTAAAGTGTCCGAAGCAATAGAGTATGTTCTATCGTATAAAGGGAGGTATAGCGAACCTGAAGAATACGGTAACATCATTATTAGGGCAAATTCTGAAGGCGAAATTTTAAGGTTAAAAGATATTGCTGAAGTAGAACTAGGAAGTGAGTACTACGATATCTATTCTACGAAAGATGAATTTCCATCAGCTGCAATCATGTTGAACCAAACTTTTGGTAGTAATGCAACAGAAACAATTGATGCAGTTAAAGCTAAATTGGAAGAAATGAAAGAAGTCTTTCCTCCTGGAATGGACTATGAAATTAGTTACGATGTTTCTACTTTTTTAGATGCATCTATAGATGAAGTTATTCATACACTTAGAGATGCTTTTATATTAGTTGCATTAGTCGTTTTCATTTTCTTGGGGGATTGGCGTTCAACTCTTATTCCAACATTAGCTGTTCCCGTTTCACTAATCGGTGCTTTCTTCTTTATGCAAGCTTTTGGGTTAACACTCAACTTAATTACTTTATTTGCTTTAGTATTAGCAATTGGTATTGTGGTCGATGATGCGATTGTCGTCGTCGAGGCCGTCCATGCAAAAATGGAAGAACATCCGCACCTATCTCCTTTTGGGGCTGTAAAACAAGTTCTTGGAGAAATTAGTGGTGCCATTATTGCCATTACCTTATTGATGACATCTGTATTCGTTCCAGTAGCATTCATGTCTGGACCAACAGGTGTGTTCTATAGACAATTTGCCATCACAATGGCTTCTGCAATTGTAATTTCTGGATTTGTTGCATTAACCTTAACACCAGTATTATGTGCAATGATTTTAAAACCTATCCACGGTGATAAGAGAAAGAAAAATGCTTTCAACCGTTTTATTGATGGGTTCAATAAAGGTTTTGAAAAACTTACGGGTAAATATGTAGGTTTACTTCGAATAATCGTGAACAGGAGAGTAATAACTTATGGTTTATTATTAGCCTTCGGAGTTGGTATTGTTGGTATCAATGCTAATCTTCCTTCTGGGTTTGTTCCAACTGAAGACCAAGGGATGATTTATGCCGTGCTTCAAACTCCTCCGGGATCAACTCTTGAAAGAACGTATGATGTCAGTCTTGAATTGAAGGATATTGCGAAAAAAATTGAAGGAGTGGAATCTGTTTCTTCACTTGCTGGTTTTGAGATTTTAACTCAAGGTAGAGGGTCTAACTCTGGTACTTGCTTGATAAACATGAAACCTTGGAGTGAACGAAAAAATACTACGAAAGAAATAATTGAGGAGTTGGAAGAAAAAGCAAAAAATATTCCAGGTGCAGCAATAGAATTCTTCTCTCCTCCTGCAGTGCCAGGATATGGAGCAGCTGGTGGACTTTCGTTACAATTGTTAGATAAAAACAATGATATAGATTATAAAAGGTTAGGGAAAGTAACTGAAAATTTCATGAATGAATTAGAAAAAAGAGAAGAGTTAACTTCATTATTTTCTTTTTACAGTACTGAATATCCTCAATATGAACTAGTAATTGATAATGATTTGGCAATGCAAAAAGGAGTTTCCATCAAAAAAGCAATGGATAACCTTTCATTAATGATTGGTAGTACCTATGATATAGGGTTCATCAAATTTGGACGATTTTTTAAAGTTTTCGTACAAGCTGATCCGTCCTATAGAAAACTACCTTCAGACATCATGAAGCTATACGTTAAAAACGATTACGATCAAATGGTACCTTATTCTGCATTTATGAAGATGGTGAAAACTCAAGATATCTATGAAATCAACCGTTATAACATGTATACCACTGCTTCTATTCGATGCGACCCTGCAAAAGGTTACAGCAGTGGTGAAGCTATAAAGGCGATTCAAGATGTAGCAGCACGAACTCTTCCAAAAGGATACGATATCGATTGGGCAGGCTTACAAAAAGATGAGGTGAGATTAGGAAATGAATCCATTTATATATTCTTGATTGTATTGATGTTCGTTTATTTCGTGCTAGCTGCACAATACGAAAGTTTCATTATTCCTTTTGCCGTAATTCTATCATTACCAGCTGGAATTTTCGGTTCTTTCTTATTGATCAAATTTGCTGGATTAGCAAACGATATTTATGCTCAAGTTGGTTTAGTCATGCTAGTTGGTTTACTGGGGAAAAATGCCGTATTAATTGTCGAGTTTGCCATCCATAAACAAAAACAAGGGGCAACCGTATTGGAAGCCGCTATTGAAGGAGCAAAAACTCGTTTCCGTCCAATCTTAATGACTTCGTTTGCATTTATCGCAGGGTTAATTCCTTTACTTTTTGCTCATGGACCAGGTGCAATTGGAAGTAAAACGATTGGGTTTGCTTCATTCGGAGGAATGCTATTCGGAACGGTATTCGGTGTAATAATTGTTCCCGGTTTGTATTACATTTTTGCAAGCCTTGCCTATGGCAAAAAATTAATTAAAGATGAAGACGATAATCCATTAACTGAAGAATTTATAGACCATGTTCATTAATAAAAAAATCAAATACGTCGGGATAATAACTATATCCTTAGCTTTTACAGGATGTGTGCCTTCATTACAGGTAATTAAAAATGACGTCAAACCCTCACCTGCGAGCTATAATAACTCTCAGGATAGTACTAACAGTGCGAATCTAAATTGGCGCGAATATTTTACAGACCAGAGTCTTATTGACCTCATCGATACTGCTTTGGTAAACAATCAGGATTTAAACATTATCCTTCAAGAAATAAATGTTGCCAAGGCTGAAGTTACCCGTAAGAAAGGAGAATATTTACCATTCATGAATGTTCAAGGAGCTACAGGTGTAGAGAAAGCGGCTCGATATACTAGAGATGGTGCTGTAGATGCAACAACAGATATAGAACCTGGTAAAAAAATTCCTGAAGTTTTACCTAACTCCATGTTAGTTGCTAATGCTTCTTGGGAAGTCGACATCTGGAGAAAATTAAGAAACGCTAGAGATGCACAAATTTCTAGGTATTTAGCGAGTATTGATGGAAAGAATTTTATGGTAACAAATTTGATAGCTGAAATCGCTAATTCATATTATGAGCTATTGGCATTAGATAGTCAATTAGATATCCTGAAAAATAACATCACCATCCAAAAAAATGCATTAGAAATTGTTAAAATGGAGAAGAAAGCTGCAAAAGTTACTGAATTGGCTGTTCGTAAATTTGAGGCTGAAGTTTATAAAAATCAAAGTAGACAATTCTATATTCAGCAACAAATAATTGAAACTGAAAATAAAATTAACTTTTTAGTGGGGCGTTACCCTCAACCTATTAGTAGAAGTTTTACAGGTTTCAATACTTTGCAACCAAACAAAGTGGCAGCAGGTTTACCAGCTCAACTTTTAGATAATCGTCCTGATGTAAAACAAGCTGAATTAGAATTAGCTGCTGCCAAATTAGAAATTAAGGTGGCAAAAGCAAATTTCTATCCTTCTCTTAAACTGAATGCCGGAGTTGGTTTGCAAGCGTTTAATCCAAGTTACCTTATTAAGTCTCCTGAATCCATGTTGTTTAATACTGCTGGCGATTTAGTAGCTCCAGTAATTAATAGAAAAGCAATAAAGGCAACTTATTATTCTGCAAATGCTAATCAAATTCAAGCGTTATACAATTACGAGAAAACGATTTTAAATGCGTTTTTAGAAGTAACCAATAAAATGTCAAACATTTACAATTTAGAACAAAGTTACGCGTTAAAAGAAAAGCAAGTAGAAGCGCTTACTCGTTCAATTACTATTTCTAACTTTTTGTTTAAATCTGCTAGAGCAGACTATATGGAGGTATTAATGACTCAAAGAGATGCTCTTGAAGCAAAATTTGAATTGATTGAAACGAAGAAAAAACAAATGCATGCAATGGTTAACGTTTACAAATCACTTGGTGGTGGTTGGAAATAGTTAATTAATTTATAACAAATAAAGGTTGCTAGATTAAACTTTAGCAGCCTTTTTTTATTACTATTTACTCCAATTTGGTTGTTGGTTCAACACCTCTTTGTAAATTTCACAACTTTCTATGTGAGCTCCTTTTAGGTATCCTGTGCTCACTAAAAACTCATTGGTAATCTCTCCTCCTGTAAACTTAAAGGTCTTTTTAAAAAGTTTAACCCATTCTCCTAACTCTTTCGGACTATTAATATCCAACCAGTTTTTAAAAGAGCCGAATTCTTTTTGTAATTCCAGAATTTGTTGAGCATTATATATCGCAGCGTTAACCTTCAATTTATTTCTTATAATACCAGGATCATTTAATAGCCGAGCAATATCTTCTTCCTTATAATTTGCTACTTTATCAATTGAAAATTCAGAATAAGCCTTTCTAAAATGATCTTGTTTATTAAGAATGGTCGTCCAAGATAGACCGGCTTGATTGATCTCCAAAATCAACCGACAAAACAATTCATCATCCGAAGTTATTGGAAAACCATATTGTTTATCATGATAGACCTTATGCAAGTTATTCTCCTCCAAAGAAGCAACATGTTCACAGTATGAAGCAGGTTTTTCCATCAATAAATAGTATTACAACAAACTATCCAACACTTTAAAGAAAATTTCTCTTTTAGCTGGAGATAACGGAACTTCTGATTCATCTTTCATCACCACAGAACCACCATTACCTTTGTCGTAACGAAGAACGAAATCTAGGTTAATTAAATGAGATTGCTGAACACGTAAGAAATTATGTCCTGTAAGCAATGTTTCGTATTCTTTTAGCGTTTTAGAAACTAAAATTTTCTTTCCATCAACTAAATAAAACGAAGTATAATTTCTGTCAGCTTCACAACGAATAATATTGTCTAATTCTACAACATGTACACTTTCTTGTGTCTTCAAAACCAATCTTCTCTTTTGATTAGGTTGAATGTTTAGTTGAAGTGCTTCGAATTGTTTTTCTTCGTTTGTTTGACCACCAATTGTTTCTAATGCTTTCTCAACAGCTGTTTTTAATTCTTCCGCATCAACTGGTTTTAAAATATAATCTAGTGCACTAAATTTTATTGCTTTGATAGCAAATTCCTCATGTGCTGTGATAAAAATCACTTCGAACTCTTTTTTTGGTAAAGCATTCAAAACATCAAAACCTGTTCCATCTGGCATTTGAATGTCTAAAAATACCAAATCAGGTTTGTGTTTCTTGATCGCTTCTATTCCTGATTGAACATTCTCTCCTGCAGGAATAGCTTCAATATCTAACTCAAATGAGTTAATCATTTTTGCAATTAAATCCCTAGTCCTATTTTCATCATCAATTACAAGTGCCTTTTTCATTAGAGAGAGTTTATCGTTTATTTATCGATTTGGTATGGTAACGAAATTAATACTTTTGTACCAGTTTCCAAATTTTTATCGAAATCTTCTATTTTCAAAGATCCCGCAGATTTATATTTATAATTTAAATTCTTAATTCGCTCGGTGGTAATGCTTATTGCCATACTTCGATGTGCTTGACTTTTTTGATTGCTTATCGAGGCTTTTCTTCCTATTCCATTATCAATAATTTCAACCTGAAGCATGTTCTCTTTAATATTTTTAGAAAAAACAACTCGAATAAATCCTCCATCTATTGTATGCAGCTGACCATGTTCTATTGCATTTTCAATAAATGGTTGCGTAATCATTGGAGGAATTAATGCTTTTTCTTCTGCTAACTCGTCAGATACTTCAACAAAGTATTCAAAACGTTCCTCAAATCGTAGCTTTTGGGTTTCTAAATATTTATGTAAAATCTCCATTTCTGTTTCAATCGAGATAAACTCTTTTGAAGAGTTCTCCAATATTAGTCGAATTAACCTTGAAAAACTAACCAAAAACTTGGAAGAATTCTTAATATCATTATCGTAGATATAGCTTTGAATAACAGACATTGAATTAAAAATAAAATGCGGATTCATCTGTGAACGTAACAAAGTCTGCAACATCTCTGCTTCTTTTTGTTGTTGCTTTATTCTATTCTGTTTAAGTCGATAAAAAAGAATGATTACACCTATAATAGTCAGCAAAATAAAACCAACAATGATATAAGATTTTTGCCTATTCTTTAATATTGTATTTTCTAACTTTGTGGAAGTCCAATTTCTTTCTTGCTTTTGACTTTCGATTGAATCTGCTTGTAATGCAATTAATCTCTCTCTTTGTTCCGAACGATAAAGTTCACTTAATTCCGCAATTTTAGTTGATTTTTGAATAGAAGTATTGCTGTCTAAAAAATTGACATACAGATGAATATATTTTAAAGCAAGTTCTTTCTTCCCGATTTCATTATACACTTCAGATATGATGCGATAAGTATAAAAAATTGGGTTTTTAGATCCAAATTGTTTACGAATAGCTACAGAACGATTCAAATAATTCAATGCAATTAAGTACTTTTTTTGTTGCTTAAAAACTGAACCAACGTTGTGGTAAACAGCAGCAATTCGTTCTCTATTATTAGTAGATTCGTAATGCACTAAGGCCTGATTAAAATTTTGGGAAGCCAATTCATATTTTTTTTGCTCCTTATAAATGATCCCTAAATTGTTTCTGGCATTCCCCAAACCATTATAATCACTGAATTTTTTTAAAAGTTTAATAGCTCTCTCGTTGAGCTCAATTGCCTTCGTATATATTTTACGTTCTTTATAAACTGTACCTAAATCAGAGTAGGCTAAAGCCAATTGGTGGATATCGTTAAGTTGCTTTGAATAAGATATAGATTGCTTAAAGTATTTTTCAGCTTCTAATAAGTTGGATATCAATAATTGAGACTGCCCTATTTCACGCGAATAATTAGCTAGTTTTGGTAAATCATTTACACTAGAAACCAACTGAAAACTTAAATAATTCTTGGCTACACTTAATTCAATTTGATCAAAGTATGCATATATTATGGATTGGCAGTTGAAAATTTCTGCAAGTACACTTTTGTTAGCCGATCTACGAGCATATTGAATGGAAATATCAGTATAGTAAAACGCAGAATCTTTTACATTCGAATACATATAATTCTTAGCGATTGCAGAGTAAGTTTGAGAAATAAAAGTATTATCCCTAGACTTTTTCGCTAATTTCAATGCAATATTTAGGTTTTCTTTTGCTAGATTAAAATCTAATAAATGAGAATAATATGATCCTAAATGGTAATGTATCTTATATTTTTGCTTGTTATTTAAGTTACTTTCTAAATAGGGCTGTAATGCTATTACACTTTCTAAATAAGCTTGTTGATTCCCTTGTATTTTGAAAATTTCAGCTTCAAAGAGTATAGCTTTGTATTTATGAAAATCACTTTTTCCTATGCTCAGCTGATGAATTACCTCTTTTAAAGAATCTGCCTTGTATATATTATGCTTTTGATAGTACTCACCTAATGCTATAAGTCGAAGTAATTTTTTGGAAGAATCGTGCTCTTTTTTAGCAATTTCAATTAATTGTTTTTCCTCTTTATTTTGTGCGAAAAACTTAGAGTTAACCAGTAAAGTTAACACGATAATTACACTTATTTTATAGAATCTTTTCACTAATAGACTATCAGATAATGATATAATTAAATCTATACGAACTTACATAATTTATTTCATTGCTAATGAAAGAGAATGAACAATTATCTAGGATTTTAAAATTTAAAAGCAGATCAAAAGTTCTAGACTTCGAAGCGAGGGCTCCAATTTTGTATAAACTAAATGTTCTTTATCTATTCACAAAGGGAATCTTAACGTACTAATCTCTTAATATCAATTCTTAATGGTGAAAAAAATATCGGAATAAGTATAAACTCTTTACTTTTTTTCATTACCAAAAAAAGTAAAACAAAAAGGTCTAGCGCTTAGAAAAGCAACTACCCTTATACAAACGACGCTAAAATTACAAAACTCCTTTCAGTCAAACACTTGTAATTTTTACGCTTACTTATTGTTAAGGGTCCCAGTTTTACTTTGCTTAGGCGCCTTCCAAAATCTACCTTCGATTACTATTTATCGAAAGTAGTATAACTACAAATTTGAATATTAAAAACGATCGAAAAATTAAAAACTAGGCAAACTCAGGAAATAAACTTAACAATCCTTCTTCTGAAGCATCACACACTCCTCTTTCCGTTATGATTTTCGTTACCAATCGAGCTGGTGTAACGTCAAATCCATAATTACTTGCTGGAGTTGTTTCTGGACAAATTAAAACTGGTTCAATGTTTCCACTTTTTCCTTTTCCAATCATATACCTAACCTCATCCTGATTACGTTCTTCTATCGGAATCTCTGTCAATCCATTTCTTATCGACATGTCTAAAGTAGTCGAAGGCAATGCTACATAGAACGGAATGTTATTATCATTTGCAGCTAATGCTTTCAAATAAGTTCCTATTTTATTAGCTACATCTCCGTCTCTTGTCGTTCTATCAGTACCTACAATCACCATATCTACCTGACCATGTTGCATTAGATGTCCTCCGGCATTGTCCACAATCAAAGTATGTGGAACACTATGCTTTGTAAGTTCGTAACACGTTAAGTTAGACCCTTGATTTCTTGGTCTGGTTTCATCTACCCAAACATGTACTTTAATCCCTTTTTCTATTGCTTGGTAAATTGGTGAAGTGATTGTTCCCCACTCTATACATCCCAACATTCCTGCGTTGCAATGCGTTAGTATATTCACCACGTCTCCTTGCTTCTTTTTAGCAATTGCTTCTATAATTGGTAAACCATGTACACCTATCATACGACAAGTTTCAACATCTTCTTCCACAATATCACGAGCAGCTTGCAAACTGTGTGTAACGATATCGGTATATTCTTCTTTTAAGGCACTTTCCATTTTCCCCAAAGCCCAAAACAAGTTCACCGCTGTTGGTCGTGAAGCTTTTAAGTCTTCAAATGCTTGATCGATAAAACTATCTGGTAAGTTTTTCTCTACTTTTTCTCGAATAGCAAGGTAAATTCCATAAGCAGCTGTTGCACCAATTAGTGGTGCTCCTCTTACCGTCATGTCTTTAATCGCAAGCTCTGCATCTTTGTAAGTCAACAGTTTAACCACAACGAATTCATGTGGAAGTTGACGTTGATCGATTACCTCCACATATTGATCTTCCGTTTCCCAAATTGTTCTAAACTTAGCCATCCTATTCTTATAATTCGTTAATTTCTATTTCATTAAATGATGTAGCAGTTGCATCCCAATTTTTTTCTGTTCCTGTGCGAACCAACTGTATGGTTTGAAACCCTGCTTCTTTTGCCGCAACTAATTCTTCTTTTATATCCGATAAAAACAAAATCTGTTCAGCTGAAATTTTCAGTTCTTTTGCGATTTTATTGTACGTTTCTACTTCACGCTTCCCTCCAGTTGTTGTATCAAAATAAGCTGAAAAATAAGGAGTTAAATCTCCCGATTCACTATAACCAAAAATCAACTTTTGAGCAGCGATTGATCCAGATGAAAAAACGCCTAAATCTACTCCGTTTAATTTCCATCTTCGCAACGCAGGCTCAACATCTTCATAAACGTGTCCCAAAATTTCACCAGACAGGTAAGCTTCTTTCCATAACACACCTTGTACTGTTTTTAAAGGAGTAATTTTTTTATCTGCTATACTCCACTCTTCTAGTTGTCCTATAATTTCATCCGTTGTAGAAATAATTTTTCCTTCCTTTTTAGCGATTTCAATCACCTCGTTGAAAGCTTTTTTCACCTCATCTAAGTGGGTTAAATCTTTCAGTTTCGCAATATTTGATCTGAAATAAGGAAAAAGTTTATCGTAAACAAAAGAGATAGAAGTAGTTGTCCCTTCAATATCTGTCAACACAAAACGAATGTTTTCTAACTTCATAGCATAAAGTATGTTAATGGAAAGCAAATTTAGGTATTTAACCGATTTATCATTCTGATTTTACACAAATTAAATGATTTCCATGAAACTCTTTAATAGCTATGTTGGTATCGAGAACCTCAACCAACTAAATTATACCCTGAATATTTTAAAAACTAACCATATAAGGAGATTATAAGAGGTCATATAAGTGAAGTTAAGAAACTTCAGGTTGAACTTGTCGAAACCTGCTTCGGGAAACATAACAACCAATGATTCCTAACCTCGGCGAGGTTAAATGTCAGTAAATCTAGAACTAACAATAAATACCACAACCCCAACGTGGGTTGAATATGTTTTTACCATATAAATATCTTTCAATACTTTTTTAGCTTAACTGAAATATATGAGCTTTAAATCATTAAAAACTACGTTCGAAATTTAGACTTTTAAGTTTTATTATTAGCTTTGGTTAAACAAGTTGAATTAAAATGAATCCAACCTTATTCAAACCGACATACAAACGACAAATATCAGATATATATTTGATTTTGAATAAAATAAATAATTTTTACTATAGCGGAAATATACGCAATATGTGTTTAGCCACACGTTAGCGGGCATTGAAAAACGGCACTTCCGAAACAATCAACAATAAATTTCAAAACAATTGCTTAAAAATTTAAAGGCATAATGTGTGAAAAAATTTTATCTTTGCAATCAAGATAATTAACTATCAAGATAAATATCATACAAAGAACAACAAATTTATAAACTTAGAAGGTTGAGCCAGAAATATGCCTATACATCTATTCAAATGCACGAAACCATTGGTAGGAAAGCAGGTTTGTCAGGAACTGACCATAAATATTTAGGCTTCATTATTCAAAAGGGACAAATGACAGCAGGAGAACTTGCGATATTAACAGGATTGACTACAGGTGCAGTTACCAGCTTGGTAGACCGATTTGAAAAGAAAGATTTGGTAAGACGGGAATTAGACAAAAATGATAGACGAAAAATCATAATCATTCCAAACACCAAAAAAATTACAAGTATTCTAGAACCTCTTTACAGAGAGTTTCAAAGCGATACCGACAATTTGATGGCTTCTTTCACATCAGAAGAATTGAAATTATTGGAAACCTATTTTCAAAAGTATTTGAAATTAATGGACGACACAATCAATAACTTAAACGCAATTTAAAAACGACAATGAAAAAAGACAATTTAGAAAATCAAGCAGTACCAAGTCCCTTTGTACAAACCTACTTCCACGGCACAAAGGCAGACTTAAAAATTGGAGATTTAATTAAGGTAGGCTACAACTCTAATTTTGGACAAAGAAAAAATGCAAAATATATTTTTCTGTCTGCAACATTGGACGCTGCAATTTGGGGAGCGGAACTTGCTTTCGGAGATAAACGAGAAAGAATTTATTTGGTAGAACCGACAGGAGAAATTGAAGACGACCCCGACCTTACTGACCAAAAATTTCCAGGCAATCCATCTAAATCATATCGTTCAACACATCCGTTTAGAGTTGTTGGGGAAGTTACTATTTGGCAAGGACACCAACCTGAACATATAAAAGCAATGAAAGATGGAATTCAAAAACTTAATGAGCAAGGTGTAAATTCACTAAATGATTGATTTGAACACAAATACAACCAAGAGTTGTCATAAACAACTAAATGTAGTTAAAATCCAACTGTAAGTAGAGATTAATATTTGACTAATGGACAGGCTTGAGAATAAATTTGTAGCATCAAATTTTAAACAAAACAAAAAGATGTTACATTCAAATTTAATCGGCAATAAAATTGCCACCGCAAGAAAGATGGCTAATCTTTCACAAGCAGAGCTTGCCCAGCAAATTTCAATCAGTCCACAAGCAGTTGGTAAATGGGAACGTGGCGAATCAATACCCGACATAACCACATTAAACAAACTTGCACAAATTTTCGGTGTTGACTTGAACTACTTTTCAGAAGGTTTTCCAACTTCTGAACCTTTACTTACACCTACTGATGAACAACAACTTAAAAATTCAGAGACAGAACCCAAAAAACGTTTTGATTGGAATTGGGATATGTCGGAAGGGAATTGGGTTGATGCAGACTTTTCGGGTTTGAAGGATTTGAAAGACAAATTCAATGCTTCCAATATTAAGAACTGCAAGTTTGTGAAATCCGACTTATCAGGTTTGACTTTGAAAGCAAATGCGATAAAAAGTTGCGACTTTTCCGATTCCGATTTGAGAAATAGCAAGATTGCAGCCTCTGAAATTTTAAAAAGTATATTCTTTAACTGTTCTCTGATTGATGCAGAGCTTACTCAAAGCGAAATCATTGATTGCAACTTTAATCAAGCCAACTTCTCGGGTGCTGAGTTTTCAAGGAGTGGGTTTCAAAAAAACACAATTGAAAATGCAGTTTGGAAACATACGTCATTCAAGGATACCGCAATTTCAAATGTCGTATTTGACGGTAAAATAGAAGACTGCTCTTTTGAGAATTGTTCTTTTAAAAGTGTGAAATTTCAAAATGCAACCATTTTAAACTCATTCTTCAAACACAACAGGAAATTTAATCGAGTGGAGTTTGTTGATTGCAAAGCAGACAAATTAAGTTATGCTTTCTTAAAAAATAACGGGGCAAAATTGGACGGAATTACATTGATTGAAGAAGTAAATACCGATAGCAAATGAAAAAGATTGCATCAATTGACGGGACTCTAATTGCTTACAAAAAAATGGGAATTGGTAAGCCATTGATAATTATTGGCGGCTCATTGGCTGACCACCAAATGTATATTCCCTTGGCTTCTGAACTTTCGCAAAAACTCACAGTATTTAATTATGACAGAAGAAACAGGGGCGAAAGCGGCATTACTCCACACCATACTGTTGATGTGGAATTGGAAGATTTGAAAGCGATTATTTCATTAGGCAATGACGCTCCAATATTATACGGCCATTCCGCAGGTGCAGCTTTGGCTATTCGGGCTGTGGCGAGTGGTCTGAATATCAGTAAACTTATTTTATCAGATTTACCTTTCTCACCAATGAATCACGAAAGTGAGAATGAAGCAAATAAGTTTAAAGAAGAAAAAAAATCCATTCAGAAACTTTTGGTAGTTGGTGACAAAGTTGGAGCCGTAAAGTTCTTTTTGAAAGATTTTGGAATGGATGAGCAGGCACTCAAGTCATTTGTTGAATCCGAAAATGGAAAGCAAGCCGTTGAAAATAGTATCACTTTGCCCGTTGATTACGACATACTCGGTAATGGACTTACACCAATTTCACTACTTACAAAAGTTCAAATACCGACACTTATACTATCAACAGGTTACGGAATAGAAATTGCAAAAGATGCTGAACAATATCTTATCAATTGTAAAATATCAGTTCTTGGAAATCCAACTTATAGTTTATCTCCTAATGAAATAGCAAAACCAATTTTTAGCTTTTTAGATGAAACATTATGAGTAAAACCAATGAAGTATTGATTTATTTGGAAAACCTTCCCGCTGACAAGAAAATAATCTTGGAAAAAATTAGGAAGCTAATTTTACAACTCGTTCCAACAATGGACGAACGCTTGAGTCGTGGCGTTCCCTTCTTTTATTACCAAGGTAAAAGAGCTGTTGGGTTCAGGTCTTCAAAAACTCATTTATCCTTTTTCATAATGGAAGGTAATGTGTTGAAAAAACTACAAAATGAAATAGCCCATTTAAACTTTTCATCCACAGTTATAAGGTTCAATCCTGAGAATCCGATACCCGAAGTTGTGATTGAAAAATTGGTTTTGGCAAGAGTACAGGAAATTGAAGGACAACTAAGCAAAAAGAAGTAATGAAACAGATATTTATTAATCTACCTGTTGCAGACTTAAAAAAGTCAGAGGAATTTTATACCATATTAGGCTTTACAAGTTATCCGTTGTTTACAGGCAATAATCAAATCTGTATGGCTTGGAGCAAAGAAATATTGGTAATGTTGCAATCAAAGGAGTTTTTTAATGTGGGTAGTGCGAAACAAATTGCAGATTCAAAAAATGTAATTTCCGCATCATTTACGTTACCTGTTGAAAATCTTGAAAAATTGAATGAGATAGTTGAAAATGGGTTGAAAGCGGGTGGCAGGGAAGCACTTCCTTTGCTTGATGAAGGTTTTATGCAGGTAAGGACCATTGAAGATTTAGACGGTCATCTTTGGGGAATTATCCATTTAGATATTGATAAGTTCAAAGAGTTGAAATCAATTTAATGTCAAGCGAAAAAGCAAAACAACGAACCTCTAACAAAGTCATGAAAAAAATGAAGGAACAAAAAATGGAATTTAATACAGAAAATAAAGTAGTAAAACTTTGTGCCGAGGGAATGGAGTTTGAAGGAAAAGGAGAAAACGAAAAGGCAAGTGAAATATTTGAAAGGGCGTGGAACTTATCGCAAAACGATTTTGAAAAATTCACTTCGGCTCATTATGTTGCTCGACACCAAAAATCGATTGCCGAAAAACTAAAATGGGACGAAAAGGCACTAAATTTTGCTCTGAAAATTAATGATAAAACGATAAAAGGAACTTTGCCCTCTTTGTATTTGAATATCGGAAAGTGTTATGAAGATATGAATGATTTTGATAATGCCCGATTAAACTATATTACCGGAGAAACCTATTTTGAGTTTTTGCCGAGTGATGGATATGGGAATATGATAAAAAAAGGTATTGAAAGTGGAATTGAACGTATTAACCAACAAAACTGAAAAGAATAACGACCCGCTAACAAAGTGTATAGTTAATGGCGGTTTAAGTGCTTTTATTCAATGATTTAACACTTATCGAGCCAAGTGCTAAAATGCAAGCTAGGTGCTTCAAAATCCGCCACTAACCATACACAAACCGTTTGGCTACATTTAAAACAATGATTGAGAAGATTCTATTTTACGGACTAATTATAGCAGTTGTCGGAATTGCCTTGAATTGGGCGAATTCAAAAACGAACGTAAAACTGAAGCCTGATTCTGAAGGGAAAACTCATTTAAAAATGAACAAGTTGTACTTTTTCGGTGGCGTTGCTTCGTTTGTAATGTGGGCACAGTTTTCAATATTCTTGTTTCTGAAGCAAACAATGACTTAATGAATTTCTTGCTCATATTTGAAATAATAAGCTTCGTGACACTCGGAACAGGGATTCCTTGTCTATTATGGTATCTAAATCATTCAGTCTATTATGACAAAGACAAAATTTATGTTCAAAATGTATACGGACAAGAAAGAACGATATTTATAAAGGACATAAAATCAACTAGCTTGAACCTAATGACAGGACTCTTAGTTGTGAACACAGACAATGAAACAGTAAAGATTCACCAACATTTAGTGAGTGTTGGAGATTTGACGAAAAAAATAAAAAACGTAGCCTAACAATGGCTAAGAAAACATAGGGGTGACAGTGCAGCCCGAAACGGTGGATTTCCTTACTTTGTTCTTGTCTCGGTCGACAAGAACGCAGCTCTAAAATCACTTACTTTACATATAGTAACCGTTAGTATTAATGAAAATGCATTATTTTGTTAAATTTGTGTTTTTTAATTTTTGTAAATTTTATTTTAATGAACCCATATTATATATTACTCGCTATTATATCTACCCTTCTTTTTTCATGTAATGAAAAGAAAAAAGAGGAAAAAAAAGAAATCGTTCAAGAAATCGTTCAAAGTGTTTACCACCCTAAATGTGACATTAAAGATTCTTGCAATGGAACAGAATTCGACGTACTCGATATAGAAATTATCGAATTACCATTAAGTGAAAGGCCATACGTGACTTCTTTGAATAATAGGGTAGTCCCAAATAAAACAGATGATAACAAAATATTGATTCATGAATACAACGGTAAGCCAGACTATCACCCCGTTGCTATGAGTGCTTACGCCCTATCTTTACTCGACATATACAGACAAGAGGGTCAGGATAGTTGCTTAAACCTCGCTATAAAACATGCAAATAAATTGTTAGGAATTTCAATTGAGATTGACTCCATTAGGTTATTCCCTTATTCATTTAATTATAAGTTTTTCGATAGAGATTTGATGATTGCTCCATGGTATTCAGGAATGGCACAAGGAAAAGCTCTATCACTTTTTTCAAGACTGTATGAGATTACAGGTGAAAAGAAATATCTTAATGTTGCTTCACAAATTTTCAAAAGCTTTACACATTTAAAATCAACAGATCCATTATGGGTTTCTTGCGTCGACGATAATAGAAATCTTTGGTTTGAAGAATATCCGTTTGATGCACCTAGTCATGTATTTAATGGAATGATCTTCGCAATTTATGGGGTATACGACTTCTATATGATAAACAAAACTGAAGAAGTTTCAATACTTTTAAGAGGCTCAATTTCTACCATAAAAAAGAACATGCACTTAATTCGCGACAATAATGAAATTAGTTACTATTGTGCAAAATATAATGTTAAAAATCCTCATTACCACCCAATTCATATAGGTCAATTATCGATGTTAAATAAAATCACAGGTCTTAATGAGTTTCAAGTAATGTCTGAACAAATGATGAATGATGGAAAAGTTGAATAAAACGACTAACTCCTTAAATAAAAGCAAAATTAGAAGAACTAGGTAAGATGATATATATGCAACTGTTTATATCATCTTTTAAACGCAATTAAAAATTTGAAACTTAGCATTTTTAAACAATAGGAGCAGTCCTACAACTTAACATTCTTATATCGAGACTGACAACGTACTTAAATAAATCGATTTAAAAGATATCATTTCTTTAAATTTAAGTGAAAAAGAAATACATGACTTCGATTATGGCAATGTCAAGATTAAAAGTGACAAAATGTAAATTCCGTTAATAATGATTGGTGAAGTAATCCTATCACTCTTGATTAACTGGGGGATATTGCTACTCTTATACGAGCCATTTTCCACCACAATCACCCACCCTAACTCAAAACTTCTTTCTTCACAATCTCATCCGCTAAATACTGAGCATCTTTACAAACACCTCCAAGTGTTGCAGAACCTCTAGTATACATCCATGGTAAGCCTATGAAGTAAAGTCCGTCTATGTTAGAAACACCTCTGTAATTTTTTGGGTAATGATCTTGGTCTAACTCTAAACCTTCAATCCATTCGAAATTTGGACGATAACCAGTAGCCCAAATTATATTTTTAATCGTAGATACTTTTTGCTTCTCAAAAAAGATATCTTCGCCTAGAGTGTCGTTTGTTCTTCCTACGCTAATTACATTTTTACGAGATAAGATTTCTTTTACATCTGTACCAATAACTGGTTGTGTAACATTACTTAACTTCTTCCCTATCCAACTGTATTTATTGTATTTTAAAAAACCAACTAAAGTAAACCACCACCACAAAGTTTTACCTAAAAATTGTTGTGGAATAGATTTCACATTTGTATTTCCAGAAAAATAAACCGTTCTAGATCCATCTTTAGAAATTTCATCTAAAATCTGATATCCAGAATCTCCTCCTCCTACAACTAAAGAATCTCCATCTTGTAATTGTTCTAAAGATTTATAATAATTACTATGCATCTGAGTAATATTTTTAGATGCTTTCTTATGGCAAGGTGGTGTATAAGGGATATGAAAAGGTCCTGTAGCTACAATAACATTTTTGGCTTCAATTTCACCATCTTTATGCTGTAAATGAAACCCTTTATTTGTCTTACTTACAGCAGTAATTAAAGTATTAAATTGAATAGGAATATTGTATTCTTTAACATAAGACTTGAAGTAATTTGCAACCTCAACTTTATTTGGATAATAACCTTTTGGTGCATCAAATTTTAGCCCAGGTAAATGGTTGTACTCTGTAGGAGTAAATAATTTTAAAGAATCCCACCTACTCAACCAAGATGCACCTACCTCATCTGTTCCATCTACCACCAAATATTTTGTTCCCATTTTGTTCAAATGGTAAGCCATAGATAAACCCGCTTGTCCACCTCCAATAATTACAAAGTCTAACATGTTTTTTTACTGGAATTTTTAATTTGAGAAAGAATAAATGAAATTGAGCATTCGACTAAAATAACAAAAAAATGGCTAAAAATCATTCAATTCTTGCAAAAAATAGAACCAAAAGACCAAAAAAAGCAGTAATTTGGAGGAAAATAACACAACATGTTAAAAGCGAAATTTTACTTTTTAAACCTTCTATTAGTCCTAGTTTGTTTTTCATCTTGTACTGTAGAAAAGAGAATATATTCCTCGGGTTACCATGTAAAATGGAAAAATGATAAAAAGGTTTTTGCTGAAAAATCCAAAAAAGAAGATATTAAAACAATACCTTCCGAAATCACAACCTCAAATCAAGAATTAGTGAAAGCAAGCAACATCATTGATAATTGTTCTAAAACTGATAAAGTAAAAGTAAGTAAGTCGATTATTAACCAGCCTGAAGTTCAAAAGAAAAAATCTAATTTTCGTTTAGCTGAAACTCACAAGAAAGAGGTAAATAAAAATTCTTTTGATAATCGTTCAAGCATTCAACTAGCATTAAAAAAAGGAATCAAAACTTTTACTAATAAGTCTGTTGATGAGCCTAAAATCAACACTTTAGGTTTAATCTCTTTTATCAGTGCTTTCTTTTCTTTATTCTTAATAGGAATTATTCCTTCTTTACTTCTTGGAGCCCTAGCAATAAAACAATTTAAAAGAAGTCCGGAAAAATATAAAGCTAAATGGATGCCGATCATTGGAGTTTTAATTGGCTATATTGGTTGTGGAATTGGTATCTTATTTTCATACATTTTAGTTGTATTTGGTGGACCTATCTGGTTAATTTTAGGAGGATTATTTTTAGCAACAATGATTGTTAGCACAATAATTATGATAATTTAAGAATATGAAAATAATTTGAAATACAAATTAAGGTCATGCAAACAAAAATAAAATACTCGTTCTCAGCCAAACTTTGGCAACACCAAGCACAAGGTGGGTGGTATTTTGTGTCTTTACCCAAAGAGATTTCAAAAGAAATTAGAGAAAACTTGAAATGGCAAGAAGAAGGTTGGGGAAGAATGAAAGCGATTGCTTCAGTAAACCTTTTGGAATGGGATACTGCCATTTGGTTTGATAAAAAACAAGATACCTACCTACTTCCAATTAAAGCGGATATTAGAAAAAAAGGGGAACTTGAACTAAACCAAATGCTTGAAGTAAGCGTTTCGATTTAAGAAATAGTAATCAGCAAAATTGACATTTGAACCCTCCTACTTTTCAATCATTTCCCCTATCTTTATCCCAATGAAAGCAATCAAAAACATTCTTATCATTGGAACCGTTTGGCCAGAGCCTAATTCTTCGGCAGCTGGTAGTAGAATGTTGCAATTGATTGAAGCTTTTCAAAAAAAATTTACGGATGCTACGATCACTTTCGCTTCTGCAGCAGCAGATAGTGATTTTATGTTTGATGTTACTTCTATTGGAGTTCAGAAAAAAAGCATAGCACTCAACAACAGTACTTTTGATGAGTTTATAAAAGATTTAAACCCAGATATTGTACTTTTCGATCGCTTTATGACGGAAGAACAATACGGCTGGAGGGTAAATGAAAATTGTCCAAATGCTTTATTGGTGTTAGATACAGAAGATTTACATTGCCTCAGAAATGCACGTCAAACAGCTTGGAAAGCAGGTAAAAGTTTTGAAAAGTTAGATTTAAACTCAGATGTCGCCAAAAGAGAAATTGCAAGTATCTATCGTTGTGACCTTTCTTTAATGATATCTGAAGTAGAGATGGAACTACTCACCAACTATTTTAAAGTTCCAAAAACATTGTTGTTGGAATTACCGTTCATGATTGAACCGATTAATAGTGATTACATAAAACAACTTCCTTCGTTTGAAAAACGAAAAAATTTTGTATTCATCGGTAACTTCTGGCACAAACCCAACTACAATGCAACCCTGTACTTAAAAGAAACCATTTGGCCACTTATTCGCAAGCAATTACCAAAAGCTGAATTGCACATTTACGGAGCTTATGGATCTCAAAAAGTAGAACAATTGCACAATCCTTCTCAAGGTTTTATGTACAAGGGCAGAGCAGAAAATGCGTTTGATGTCATCCAAAATGCAAAAGTACTCCTTGCACCTCTTCGTTTTGGGGCTGGATTAAAAGGTAAATTAATCGATGCCATGATTTGTGGAACGCCAAATATCACCACTTCCATAGGAGCAGAAGGAATGTATAAATCTTATCCCGCTCCAGGATTTATTAGTGATAATGAGTTAGAATTTGCGGAAAAATCTATCGAAACCTATCTTAACAAGAAAAATTGGTCAACTTTTCAGTCAAACGGTTTCACCATTATCCATCAACTCTTCGACAAAGAGAAACTAGAAAACACATTCATCAATAAGCTAAATGAACTAATAGTAAATCTGGATAATCACAGAAAAGAAAACTTCACAGGTGCTATGCTTAAACATCAAAGTATGAACAGCACTAAATACCTTTCCAAATGGATTGAAGAAAAGAATAGATAAGTGTTATTTTTTAGTGAAATCGCATATCAAAAAAACTTTAACTAAACTAGAAAGAATAAAATACCTAGCTTAATTATTTATTAAGTAGTTACTATTCCATTCTCAAATGAGGTTATTTCTATTAACTTTGCATAAACGACTAGAATTAATGAGCAAATTTATAACCTTAATCATTTTGTTTTCAATACTACCCTTTTTTCATTACAGCCAAATAGCTGTAAGAAAATTTGATAATAAATCATTTAGCTTTAATAATCAAGATAGTGTTTTTAATATAAATACTGATTGCTATAATAGTGCTTTTGGATACTTTTTATCTGACACTAATACACTTGAAATTAATCAAGGTTTAATAATTTCAACAGGTAAAATATGTTCAATAATTGGTCCCAACAATGAAAATAATGAATCTAGTATATTAAATTATACACCTCAATCTAGTTGGTTTGAATTAAATAATAAATATGATGTATGTATCGTAGAGTTTGACTATATTACTCTTGAAGATACCTTAAAATTTAATATTCAATTTGGATCAGAAGAATATCCTGAGTACGTGAATTCTGATTTCAGTGATTTCTTTGGTATATTTCTATCTGGTAATGAATTTCAATCACCTAAAAACATTGCAAAAATCAATAATGAAGCTATTTCTATAAACTCAATTAATAACTCATTAAACAATAACTTATATATTGATAACACTTCAAATCATTTAGATATTGCATTTGATGGTTTGACAAAAAAGATAACTTTTAAAGAAAACATTACATCTAACTTGAAGTATCATGTAGCATTTGTCATTAATGATGTTGGAGATAAAACTTTTGACTCAGGAGTTTTTATAGAAACTGCTAGTAAAAATTTCACACCTGATTCCTTAGATTCGATAAAGTGTAGTAATTCAAACAATTATCCTGAAAAAACAAACCCTGAACCCATTAAAATTAGTTATCAATACGTTTATCCTCACCCTGTCGAATCAAGCTTTAATTTTATAATAGATGAATATTCTATCTTTGAAGGTATAACCGATACTGCTTCACTTAATGAAAACTTCATTTTAACTTATAAGGTTATCAATGAGTTAGGGAATACTGTTTTGTCAGGTGAATTTTCTTATAATGATTTAGTTTTCTTTGATGGTCAAATTTTCTCAAAAAATCAAATTGATATTTCTAATAAAAGGAATGGTTTTTATTTTTTAGAGTTACAATCAAAAGTAAAAGATGGTTATTATTTCAACTATTCTTTTATTTCTGAAAAGCAGTTTATTAAATTTTTAAAAATATAACTGATTAAAAATGAAACTAAAAAAATATCTTTCAATCGTATTTGCTTTATTTCCTTTTTTATATAATAGTCAAATATCAATTCAAGAATATGCTTTAAAATCATTTAGTTTTAATGACAACGATTCCGTTTATAACATTAATACAGATTGCAATTCTTTATCTATAGGAAACTTTAAGTCAGACTCTAATATTTTAGATTTTAATAATGGATTAATGCTTTCAACTGGAACCATCTGCTCTTCTATCGGACCTAATTCTCATAAATCCGTTTCATCACAAATGACAAGTACTAAATATACTTCATATGGTATTCAGTCAATTTACAACAGTAACTATAATCTAACAATCAAAGAGAACTTAAGTGATTTATGCCTTATTGAGTTTGATTACTCCACTGGTTATGATACGTTGAAGATAAACTATCAGTTTGGATCTGAAGAGTATTTTGATAGTACTAGAACTTTAAATGATGATTTATTTGGTATTTTTATTTGTGGTCCAAGTTTTTTTATACCAAAAAATATTACCAAAGTAAATGATTCAAATATTTCAATTTCAAATATTAATACCGTATACAATAAGGATTTTTTTATTGATAATTCTTTAAAAATTAAAAATATTGAGTTTGATGGTATAACTAAGAAGCTATCAACAAAAGAAAAGATAAACCCATGGTCAACTTACCACATAACAATTTTAATTGCAGATGTAGAAGATCAATTATATGATTCGGGAGTTTTTATAGAAACAGTATCGGATAATTTCACTCATCCAATTGTTAGTTTAGAAAAATGTGAAGGTAATGATAACCCATTAGAAATAGATTATTCAATCATAAATAACCATAATTTAACGTTATTCCCTAATCCAACAGAAAATAGTTTTAATATAATTTTCAAAGATTTGAACTCCAATTACAAATGGTTTGGAGATGATAATTCATTAAGTTCAGATATTTATGCTTTCGAAATTACTTTTCGATTATTAGATAGTTCGGGTAACATAATTTATTCGTATTTAATAAATGATTTTTTAACTTCAAATGGTAGTTTCATTAATACTCGTAAACCAATTGATATTTCAGAATTAAAAAAAGGACTATATTTTGTAGAAATTCAAAAAACTTATAGCGGTGTATTTGGTAAAGATCAAGTAAATATTGAACACTATAAGCTGATTAAGAAATAATTCTTTATGTAGATGGTTCTACATCAAAAGGAATTCAATAAAACCGTGTAATATACTGAATCAAAACAACTATCATTTTATTTTTTGGTTATCCTTTGATTTGTGGTGATTAAAAGAATAATAGCTGTCTGTGTTTGACTTTACAATTAAAATAATAATGTTTTACCTAGTTTATATATAGAGTTGTAACTTGATTTTTAATTAAAAGTTATTTCCAAAACCATAAATAGGTAAAATTAAATCCGTTTCCATCTTCTCCTGGGTTAGGATCTAATAAATCATTATTTGATTGGTGAATGTGTCCGTAGCTTAAGCGTAGTTTATTTTTTCTTTCAGTTGTGTATTCCACTCCTATTTGGGTCGTTAGATTAAAGGTAAAATTAGTCCCATTAGGAGGGAAATCACTAAACCCAAAGAAAAAGCCTGATCCATATTCAAGAAAAGGGCTGATTTTTTTTCTTCCAAATAAATGCCATCTATAATATAGGTTAAGTCCCATTCCAGCACCGTTTCTCTCTTCATAAATCCATTGTTGGTTATTTACTTCTATGCCTAAACCAAACCAAGGTGCAATTCTTTTCTCAATCCCAAAATTCTCCATAATTACAGTCCCTCCTATTGTACCAAATACTCCAACTCTTGTTTGGTAAAAATTCAAATGCTTGGTGTCCTTAAACACAAATTGAGATAATCCAAATGATATGCTAGCCGCACTTATAACTCCAATGAATGTGTTCTGATCCATTAATACAAGACCACTTTCATTAAAAAGAGGAATGCCTGGCCATTGACCCTCTTGAGAATAACAATTTAAAGAAGATATAATGAGAAGTAATGATAAGAGTTTTTTCATAATTCCGTTTTGATTAATAAAGGCTTTCCTTATTGATTTTGATATTACTCCATCTATTTCCTCAACGATATCTGGACTTATAAATATCCATGTTCTTTCAACTTATTAAATCAAAGTTAGTTAAAAAAGTTAAACGTCTAAATTATCAATATGAGCTCTACTAACTATATGGTTTAAAAAAGAAAAGCCGCCTTTTCAGACAGCTTACTTTTAATACAAAATATACCTTTTTATTTCTTCACATATTGAGTCAAAATAACAATCATTTGATCGTTTACTTTTCCTTCAATATGATTAAAATTATCGTGATCTAAACGAATACTTCTTACTGGGGTTCCACGTTTTGCAGTAAATCCACCACCTTTTACACTTAAATCTTTAATCAGAACGACGTTGTCACCAGCTTCTAAACGTACACCATTCACATCTTTATGAAAATCTTCCTCTGCTTTTTCTTCTCCTTCACCAGTAGCTTTTGCCCATTCTAATGTTTCATCAGTAAGGTAAAGCATATCCAATAAATCTTGTGGCCATCCTTCTGCTTTCAATCTATTTAACATTCTCCATGCAACCACTTGAACAGCAGGAACTTCACTCCACATACTATCGTTCAAGCATCTCCAGTGATTCACTTCAACTTTATCAGCATCATTTATTTGAGACTCACAAGTTTCGCAGATATATATAAAATCCTCTATTCGCCCATTATTTGGAGCAGGTGCTACTTCATAGCTTCTTAATCCAGTTGAAGATTTACACAATTCACAGTTTCCTTCACTTCTTAATTGTAATTCCTTTTCAAAACTCATTAAACTTGTTTTTAGTAATTCGTGGTTAAAGGTAAAAAAACAATTGAGTTAAGAAAATGACCTTCATCAACCTAACCAAAAAATCACCAATCTGCAATCTGTAATTTGTAATTTTATCCTGAGCTTGTCGAAGGGCTGTAATCTGTAACCTGAAATCCAAAATCTGCAATCCCAAATTACTAAATCAACTAATGAAAAGTTTTCGCAAACCGATAAATAGAGGGATAAATAAACTATAAACAATGAAGAAGAGAACAATGTATTCCTTAAGTCCTAAACTCAAAAACAAAGCGATGATTAATAATTGAAAACCTAAACCATAAATAGAAACAAAAGACATAAACCATTTAGGCATATTTTTGACTTTTGACGCGCTTTTTTCAACTTGATACATTATGTAGTCAAAAACTCCATAAAACGCCTTATATAGACTAAAAAGTAGTGTTACGTTAAATTGTGATTCATACGAAAAAGCAATTGGTGTTTTATTTTCAAAAACCCTGCTTGTTTTATCTGCGTTCAACTTCTGGTTTCTTAAAATTACATAGTAATAATTATATACTGTTCCTTGCATTTGAAATAATAAGAATGCAATAATTGCCATTGAATAGTTTTGGTCAGTAACATTTGCAATCAACATTAAAAACAAAAAATTTAATACAATATCCCATACTGAATCTAAGTATCTTCCTGTATAAGAAGGCATTTTTTTCAATCTAGCTAACTCTCCATCAGCAGCATCAAGCACTGATTTTAAAAGCAAAAAAACTGCTGCTGTTAAGTAATACTCCTTATAAATGGAATAAAGGGATATAAAAGCGGACAAAACAAAAAGCCAAGTTACATGAACTGCATTAAATCGTGTTTTAGAAAAATAGATAGCAATTGGCTTAGCTAGTGACCTTCCGTAATCTGAAAAATCAAGGAACTTATCCGTTTTAGATAATTTTGACATTTTTAAAATTTAATAAATTAAAAGTCAAAGAATTCATTTAAATCCCTTCGATCTTTTTTTGTTGGTTTTCCACTACCATTTTGTCTATAAGTGGCTTGAGACAAAGCATACATTTTATACTTTTCAATTTCGGTTTCTGGTGTTATATCTTTAAGATAAATTTCAACTAACTTAGCACCA
>Ga0228670_1000275_pt1 | contig 30681 bp, 15 predicted proteins | sample 85DmetaG_FD_182785 | JGI IMG/M metagenome (GOLD analysis project Ga0228670, IMG submission 182785) | Seawater microbial communities from Monterey Bay, California, United States - 85D | ecosystem: Environmental > Aquatic > Marine > Coastal | place: USA: California | collected 2016-10-13
AGAACCCTCAATTTTTGAATATTATGAACAAGCATGTAAGTGGGCAATTAAAAATAAAGATTCTTTACAAAAATTTAATTTGTTTAAAACAAACCTTGAAACTGGTGGAAGGAGTTTAGGTGTTGCCTACTTTAAAAACGGATTAGTATTTAGTAAACCTCAGTCTAATACTTTTGATCAAAAAACAATATTTTATGATATTTCATTTGTAGAAAAAGAAAATGATTCCACGTTCAGAGTTCCTATTTCGTATTCAGGTGAGCTGAACAGGTCTTTTTATGAAGGAGCACCAAGTTTGACTTCAGATGAAAAAACAATGTATTTTACAGGTAATGCTTCAGAACGTTTAAACTATAAAGAGAGAAAGAGAGAAAAAAAGGGATATGAATTAAGTCCTGAAGGTGTAAATATTCTTAAAATATACGAAGTTCAGCTATCTGATTCAGTATGGGTAACCAAAAAAGAACTTCCTTTTTGTAGTAACGAGTATAGTTGTACACATCCAAGTATATCAGGAGATGGTTCTACTTTATATTTTGTATCCAATATGGAAGGCGGAGAAGGCGGTTATGACTTGTATGTAAGTTATAAGAAAGGTGAATCATGGTCAAAACCAAAAAACATGGGGCCGTTAGTTAATTCCGAGTTTAATGAAATGACACCTTTTTGTCTTGAAAATGAGTTGTATTTTTCTTCTAAAGGAAATATAGGATATGGAGGATCAGATATTTTTAAAGCAAAATTGGATGTAGACGGTAATGTTGAAAGTGTAGAAAATATTGGTAAACCTTTTAATTCAAGTAAAGATGATTTTGCGTTTGTTTTAAATTCCGATAAAGTACATGGATATTTATCATCAAACAGAGATGGAGCTCATGGTTACGATTATGTTTATGCTTTTGAAAAGTTTGATGTTAGATCCCCTGATACAATAAGTGGAATAGCAAAAAACAGAATTACAGGATTACCAATAAAAGGTATTAAAATTTCTGTTCAACCTTTGGATAACGGTGTATTTCAAAAATTAGAAGAATCCGATAAGGATGGACATATAGGATTAATTTTGCCAAAAGGAAAAGAATTTGTTGTTAAGTTTGATGCTCCTGGATTTGAACCAAAAGAAATAACGATACCAGCTGAAGATAGATCAGATGTGTTATCTTTATTTGGAAACTTAGAATTAATCCCAGCAGCGGAAAAGAATCCATCTGATACAATAACTGGAATTGCAATGAATAGAATTACAAGCTTACCAATTGAAGGGATTAAAGTTTCTGTTCAGCCTAAAGGTAACGATGTATTCGATAAAATAGGAGAAACCGATAAAGACGGTAAAATAGAATTAATTTTAGCAAAAGGAAAAGAATTTGTTGTTAAGTTCGACGCCTCTGGATTTGAGCCAAAAGAAATAAATGTACCTGCAGGAGATAGGTCAGATATACTTGCCTTATTTGGTAGCTTAGAATTCACACCTCAAGCTAATAAAGACCAGATTATTACGTTTGATAAAATATACTTTAATTACGATAAAGCAACAATCAGAAAAGAATCACTTCCAGCTTTAGAAAAGATTTTAACGTATTTAAATTATTACAAAGATATCACGGTTGAATTAAGTGCTCATACTGATGCTAGAGGAAGTGATTCCTATAATCAAGTATTATCTCAAAAAAGAGCTGAAGCAACTGTAAAATGGCTTATTGAGCATGGTATTGATGAAAGTAGAATGGTTCCTAAAGGGTATGGAGAATCCAAACTAATTAATAGGTGTAAGAATGGTGTAAGCTGTTCTGACAGTGAGCATATGAAAAATAGGCGAGTTGAATTAAAGGTACTTTAAACATACTTTAAGGATAAAATTTTAGAGACAATTAATAGTTGAACTCAGGTTACTTCTGGGAGGTTGAATATCAGTAAAGACTAGCCTAACTGCTTACTTCAACAACCCCGAAGTGGGTTGAATTTCTTACGAACTTTGTAGATGTAATTCCAAAAATATTATGTTTTTAGAATAAAAGTATTGTTATGAGATAGATTATTGTGCATTGTAGCAAATATATAAAGGAAAAGTAATTTTTTATTAACCTCAGTTCGATTTATATTTTATTCATTTCGTTTCTGCTTCGCGGTGTCAGACTATTTCAACGGTTTAAAAAGCTAAAACTTCTCCCATTTTTTATCACTGTTTAACCTAAAGCTTCCTAAGTGCTCCTTGTTCCATTCGTTTGGAGAAATCAAGGAAAGAAAATCCTCTCCATTATGATCTCTGTATAAATGATATATCTCTCCTATAATGGGTTCGAATGAAAACTTAGCATTATACACTAATTGGTTCCATTCGTATTCCTCCATTAAACTTTGGTATTGCATTTTAAGTTCACTAAACTTATTCTCAAATTCCTTGTTTACGCTACTAATACCTCTTCCTTTCCAAGATGCAACATCATCTACTCTTATCACGGGTGCACCAACATTTGTAGCGTAGGGTAAAAGTTTTGAATAATATCCTCGCTCTTCTGAATAAACAACGTTATCTGGTTTTTTCTTTTCCATATTTAGTTTTATTAAAAGAATAAATGTTTAACAATAATAATATAAAGTTAAACAAAATATATTGCTTGTTATAATCTATATCAATTATAAAGTGAAATAATTTTAGGTAAACACAAATTGACTATCTTTAAATGATAAAGTTTCAAAAGTTGAATAATCTATAACAAATGCACTTCACAGATCAAATCGCAACATACATAAAGGATAACAATTTAGATTTAAAGCACCTAACAATTGTGCTTCCTTCTGAACGTGCGAAAAAGTACATTTCAGCATCTTTGTTCAAAGCATATCAAAAACCAATGATCGCTCCAAAGATGGTAACGATTGATCGATGGGTTCGGGATTTATCCGATAAAACGGTGATTGATAAAACAAGGGTTCTAATCAGACTATTTGATATCCAGTTAAAGTCGGCTAAAACGATTGAAGACCATTCGTTTGATGAGTTTTTGACTTGGGGAAACATGTTGCTGTCGGATTTCGATGAATTGGATCGGTATCTATTGGATTCTAAACAGTTGTTTAGCAATTTGGCAGACATTAAAGAGATTGAAAACTGGAGTTTTGGGAATGACAACCTCACCGAAAGTCAAAAAAGATTCATGGAATTTTGGGACAGACTTCCAGGGTATTACACCGAATTAAATAAAGTATTAGATGCAGAAAAAGTCTGCTACATGGGGAAGGCGTATCGACACGTTTGTGAAAATTTAGACGTTGTTTTTGCTGAAGATAAAGATCGTCACTTTTTGTTTGCTGGTTTCAATGCATTGTCTCCAGCAGAGATTTCAATTATGAAGCAATTGCATAAAATGGGACGTGGTCATGTACTCATCAATGCGGATAAATTCTATTTGAATACGGAAAGTCACGAAGCGGGGAGATTCATGCGTGACCTAAAGCAAGAGTTAGGGATTTCTAATTTACCATTTGTAGAAGACCGCTTATTAACTGAAAAGAAAGAAATTGATATCATTGAATGTGCTCAAACTGCTGGACAAGCAAAAGTAGCTGGGACATTGTTGGATGAAATGGAACCAGAACTCATCGACCAAACATTGGTTTTGTTAGCTGATGAAAGCTTGATCGTTCCTGTACTTAAAAATTTACCTAAGAAAATAGGTAAGGCCAATATTACGCTTGGATTGCCTTTAAGAAATACGGCTTTGAGAACATGGGTGGATTTACTTTTTGGAATTCAGGAAAACAAACTTCGTTTCAAATCGGAAGGTATTTACTTCAATGATTTACAAAAATTATGGAACCATCCTTTTGTAAATGCCATCTTAACAGACGAGGAAAAAGCCAATGTTGTAAGAATTGAACATGAGATCATAAAGCGAAATAGTATCTTTCTTTCGTTAAAAAATATTGAAATTGGCGAAATAGGTAACAAAATCATGCAATTGGTTTTCAAGCCTTGGAAAAATAATTGGTTAGATGGCTTGCTTACGATTCGTGAATTAAGTAGGTTTATCTATCAATATTTGGAAGAAGCTTTTGATTTTGAAAAAGCAATTTTAGAAGGGTTTGATCGCGCTTTAATTGATTTTGAAAACATATCGAAAGAAGGTTTACCAGACATGAATTTGAGAAGTTTTAAGACCTTATTTAACCAACATTGGAACTTAAAAAACATTGCCTACCATGGTAATCCGATGGAAGGTTTACAAATAATGGGATTATTAGAAACCCGTTTATTGGATTTTGAGAATATAATTTGTGTTGGAATGAACGAGGGATCAATGCCACCAACTAATCCTATTCAAACAATGATACCAATGGATTTGAGAAAGTATTTTAGTTTACCAACTCCAAGGGAAAAACAAGGATTATTCGCTCACCATTTCTACAGATTATTGCACCATTGTAATAAAATGTATGTTACCTATACAAGTGCGCAAGAAAAAATAGGAAGTAATGAAGCAAGTCGTTATTTATTGCAATTAGAATTGGAGTTGAGTCGTTTGAATACAAACATCAATATTCAAAAGAAATTCTACTCCATTCCGAATGAAACGGTAGAAAACAAACAAACAGTTGTTCAGAAGACACCAGAAATATTAGAGCGTTTAGACGAAATTTTTGCAAATTCTACTTCTGCTTCTATGTTGAAGAAGTTTGCTACTTGTCCACTTGATTTCTATTACCAATACGTGATGGAATTTGGAGAAGAAGAAAAAGTGGAAGAAGAAGTAGAGAACAATACTTTTGGAACGTTTATTCATAATGCTTTGGAAGAAATGTACCAACCTTTTGCAAGGTTTAATAAGAAAGGAGAAAAAATAGAACCAGCTCCACCAGCGATTACCTCTTTCGATATCGATAAGATGTTAAAGCATTACGAACATGAAATTAATAAGCAGTTTTATAACCATTTCAACCAAGATAAAGATGCTTATTCAGTCGGGAAAAACTTCTTGAGTTATAAAATGGCTTTAGAGTTAACGAAACGTTTCTTAGAAAAAGAGAAAGAGTTTTTAATGGAACAGACTTCTCCTGTTTTTATTGAAAGTTTAGAAAGAGAGCTAAGAGCTGATATAGAAATAGAAGTTTTAGGAGTTAAGAAAAAAGTGCATTTAAAAGGTTTCGTAGATAGGATTGATTCCATTGATGGAAAAGTTAGAATCATTGATTATAAATCAGGGAAAGTTAAAAAGGATGACACCAATACGATTAAAAAGAAGGTGGATTTAGAAGCTTTAGTCAACAACAGTTTGAAGAAAAAACATGTACTTCAATTATTAATGTACTGTTATTTATTTAAAGTAAACTTTGGAGAATTACCTCGAGAAGCAAGTATTATTTCCTTCATTAATATTCAAGATGGGGTACTGCCTTTAGAAACAGGTGACATGGAATTAGCAGAAGCAGTTGATTTATTTCCTTCGGTTATTGAAGCAATCATCAATGGAATTTATGATACGGAAGTTCCTTTTTCTCATGACGATAGTATGCAGTTTTCTTATTGTGCTTATTGTTAATGTGTTGAGAATATTTATTTTAAGAATTAATAATCGAAGGAAGTTTTAGTTAAATTTTAGAAGAAAACTAAGGGAAGTGTTCTCTTGAATTTCGAATTATTCCAAAATTTAAGCTCCTCTATAACGATAAATAATCTCATTAAAAACTTTAACTTTACAGCATGAATACTTTTCAATCTCAAGATACAATTTGTGCCATCGCAACAGCGAATGGAATAGGTGCAATTGGTTTAATTCGTGTTTCTGGTGACAAGTCATTGGAAATAGTTTCGTCTATTTTTTCAAAAGATTTACAAAACCGAACAACACATACTGCACATTTTGGGACTATTCAAAACAAAGAAAAAGAATTAATCGATGAAGTATTAGTAACCATTTTTCACCAAGGAAAAAGTTTCACCGGAGAAGAAAGTGCTGAAATTGCTTGTCATGGTTCGCCATATATTCAACAACAAGTGATGCAATTATTGTTGCAAAATGGTTGTCGATTGGCTAATCCAGGTGAGTTTACAATGCGAGCTTTTGCTAATGGTAAAATGGACCTTTCTCAAGCAGAAGCTGTAGCCGATTTAATTGCTTCTCAATCTCGTAATGCGCACAACATTGCTTTGAAACAAATGCGTGGTGGGTTTTCGAATGAATTAAAAGATATTCGTGAAAAATTAATGAATTTTGCGAGTTTAATTGAACTAGAACTCGATTTTGGAGAGGAAGACGTTCAATTTGCCGACCGTACGCAACTCAATAAAATGGTGGATGATGTGGTAATTTACATCGGACGTTTAATTCAATCTTTCGAACTTGGTAATGCCATTAAAAATGGAGTTCCTGTTGCAATTGTTGGAGCGCCAAATACGGGAAAAAGTACCTTATTAAATACTTTACTAGGAGAAGAAAGAGCCATCGTAAGTAACATCGAAGGAACAACAAGAGATGTGATTGAAGAAACGATTAACATCAATGGTATTTTATTCCGATTGATTGACACTGCTGGTATTCGTGAAGGAGCTGAAACAGTGGAAGCAATGGGTATTGAACGATCGCTAGAAAAAATTAAGATGGCAGAGATTGTGATCGTAATGAGTGACTACAGTGAATCGGGTTCTCAAGTGGAAGGCCATCTTTCTATGGATACTACCACAGCAGCTACTTGGGTGAACCAATTACAAGAAGAATATCCAGAAAAGAATTTCGTTTTAATTGGTAATAAAGCTGATTTACGTTCAACTTCTGCCGCAGCTTTATCGATAAATGACTTAAAATTCATTACAATAAGTGCCAAACAAAAAGAAGGAATCGAAGATTTAAAAACGTGGATGGAAACTGCCGTAATCGGTAATTTCGACTTACAAAATGAAACGATTGTCTCCAATGTGCGTCACCACGATGCGCTTACGAAAACCTTGACTTCGCTCCAAAAAGCAAAAACTGGCTTAGTGGAAAATGTAACTTCCGACTTCGTAGCGATGGATATCCGTCAAGCCATGTACGACCTCGGAACAATTACTGGTGATATTTCTACGGATGATTTGTTGGGTAATATTTTTAGTAAGTTTTGTATTGGGAAGTAATACGTTTAAAACCCTTATAAACAAGAATAAATTTATTTAGAACTTTTAGTATTACAATATAAGATAGGTAGTAAAAAAATCATTCGCTAAATCTTAAACTTGATTATCGAATATTGTCATATCACAACGACATAAGAATGAGACAAAATGCTAAAAAGAAGAGTGAAATAATTTAAATATTCATAAAAAGTGAAAATTAATTAGTTATTTTGCTTTACATACTATTTTTTATAAAAATGCAAAGTCGCTTACTGCTCCTATTTCTATTGTTATTACAACTCTTTTGGTATCCTAAAAAAATTTATAGTCAATTTTTTAATGTCCCTACTACTTTTGATTCACTAGCTACTGAGGGAGTTCTGAGACTATATGACATTGATAATGACGGAGACAATGATGTCTTATGGAGTGATGGGACATCAGGAAGTCGTATAGGTATTTATGAAAATTTAGGAGACGGAACCTGGAATACCATTAGTTTAGGAACCACATCTGGATCAGCCGTAAATATTGTGCATTTTGATTTAGATAATGATGGCTTAGATGAGATATTTGTAGCAGGTTGGAATGGAAATGAAGTAAAATGGTATAAAAACTGGGGCAATAATGTTTTTACTCCTATGGATTCAAGTAATGCAGTTGTGCAGCCCTATAGAATCTCTTTTATAGATAAAAATAATGATGGAATAAAGGACATGTCCGTAACAGGAAGAACGGGAGCAAAATGGTTCCGAAATTCAGGTTTAGCTACCTTTGATTCAATTATTATTGAAAGCACTTACACCAGCTCTTTTAGTGGCTTCCAAGGTTCTACAAATAAAGGAACGGATTTTAATGGAGATGGACTTGATGATCAATTGTGGACAGATAAAAACAAAGGTCCTTTTATTAAAATAAACGATGGATTGGGAGGATACTATCCACAAGAACATATCATTGATAATAATTTTATTATAAGTGATGAGAGCGCATATTTTTATAAAATGATTGTATCATCAGGTGATATTGATTTGGATGGTGACATTGACATTATTTGTTATAATTCTAGGACCCCATTAGTATATTACGAAAACATCAATAACTCTTTGCATTTTATAAGACATGTAATTCTAGATTCAGATAGTGTATTCTTAGGCAGAATTAATTTTTTATTATTGGATGATATCGAAAATGATGGAGACTTGGATTTATTATTTTGTAATGATGGAGGTTATGGTAAATATTCATTGAATTTTAACAACTCCCTTTTTCAATATCAAGGAAAAACTTATTATGATGAAAATCAAAATGGAGTATTTGATGTGGGAGAAAAAGGCCTGAATTTCATAGATCTTTCATTAGATTCAACAAGGTTGAAAAGCTCTGTGAATAATGATGGTAATTATATTATCCCTTCAGAAAATGGAAGTCATAGGATAAGCTATATACCAGATTCTTTGTGGATTCTAACTTCCAACTCTTCTTCCTATATAGATACCTTGACATCTGAATCTCCGGTGAAGAGTAATTTAGACTTTGGTTTTTATCCCTCAATAATTACAGATGTTATTGAATCTGATTTTGTTGGCGGATTTCCTCGATGTAACAGTATTGTTAATTATTGGTTTGACTTTTCAAATTATGGTACTACAACTCCTTCATTTATAGTTAAACTAGACCTTGACAGTTCTCTACAACTTGTTAATTCGATTATAACACCTGATTCTACTGATGGAAACTCGAGCTATTGGTTTGTAGATAGTTTATCCTTTAATACACAACAACGTTTTAATATTCAAGTACAAATGCCTACTTGGCAGAATATGGGTAATACGATGGTCTCTGTGGTCAACGTTATCAAAATCGATTCTTTAGGAAATTTATCTTCAATAAGTGCGGATACATTAACTCAGAAACTGGTTTGTGCTTATGATCCGAACGATAAAATAGTATCTTCAGGAATAGGACCTGAAGGTTACGTTTCAAATAATCAAGAATTAGAATATACTATACGATTTCAAAATACTGGAACGGATACAGCAATAAATGTTCTCATAATTGATTCCATCAGTACGATGCTAGATATTAATCAAATTGAGTTAATAAGTAGCAGTCATCCATGCCAAATGAAAGTCGATAAATATCAAAATACTTACTTTGTTTTTAAAAACATTATGCTTCCCGATAGTAATGTCAATGAAATTAAAAGTCATGGTTATGTGAAGTTCCGAATTATGCCTCTCGATGGTTTGGAACCTGAAACCCAGATTCAAAATTTCGCTGAAATTTATTTTGATCTGAACCCTCCTGTAATTACAGATACAACTTTAAATACAATATTTGATTGTAATAGGATTAATGTTACAATTTTACAGAATAATGGTTGTAAAGGAGAAAATATAGCAGCTTATGTGCTTGAAAAATATACTAACTCTTTTGTTTGGAGTATAGATTCTATTCAGATTGAAAATAATGATACACTAATATTTTCACCACAACATTCAGGAATACAAATTCTACAATTAGAAACGTCAAATGAGATTTGTAAAAAAGACACAGCTATTATTTTTGAACTTTATCCACAATATCTAACCAAAACAACGATGTCAATTTGTAATTCAGATAGCATTTTATTGTATGGTAGCTATATAAATACTCCAGGCGTTTATTACGACACATTGCAAACTATAAATGGTTGTGATAGTGTTCTACAAACAAATCTCACTGTTCTCCCTGAAAAATATTTATTTGAAAATGTATCAATTTGCCATGGCGATAGCATATATTTAGAAGGAAGTTATCAAACTAAACAGGGATTATATATAGACTCTACTATTACTATTACGGGTTGCGATAGTTTATTATATAGGAATCTAAACATAAGACCTATTCAGAAATTCATTGCTAACCCTATTTCAATTTGCTTAGGCGATAGTATTCTGATTGCTGGAGAGTTTCAAGATCAATCAGGTCAATATATTGACACTTTACAGTCAATATATGGTTGTGATAGCTTAATATATTCCTATTTGTCTGTGTCTAGTGAAGTAATAACTTTAACTCAAAGCGCAACAATTTGTTCTGGTGACAGTATTCAAATCGGAGGATTATTTTATAAGTCTAGTGGTATTTACGACGACACTCTTCAAACTGTTTTAGGGTGCGACAGTATTTTAAAATATTTGTTACATGTAAACGAGTTGCCAGATGTACAGTTATACGAATTTTCAGATGATACTCTATGCATAGAATCACCCAATGTTGATTTACCTTTTGTATTTCCTCCCGAAGGTACATATTCCGGTAATGGAGTGTTGAATGACGTTTTTTCTCCAGCGCTTTGCGATATTGGAAAACAAACTTTATTTTACCAGTACACTGATAACAATGGGTGTACAGGGGTTGATTCCACCACCATAACACTTGTTGGCTGTGCAGGAATTCCTGAACTTGGCTCTTCAACTGATGGCATCGCAAGTTTGGTTCCGAATCCTTTTCAAGAGGACTTAACGATAACGATTGGTGGAGATATATCATTTCCATACCGTATAGAAGTAACTGATATTTACGGAAGGAATACTATCACAATTGAAGATATTAATGCAGCGCAAGTAACGATAAAAAAATCAACTCTTCCGAAAGGGGTTTACTTTGTTTATATAATTGACTCAAAAGGAGATGGTTACTTCATAGGGAGAGCAGTTTCAGAGTGATTTTAAAAAATAAAAATAATATGAAGAAGTTTCAATTAAAAATAATATTTTTCATTATTGTTTTTTTTCTGTTCAATAAAGACATACATAGTCAGAATTGGAACTTAGTTAAGAAAGCAGTTGCTTCTGATCGTAAAGCAGGTGATTATTATGGTTATAGTGTTTCTATTTATGGCGATTATGCCGTTGTTGGTGCACCCTATGAAGATTTTGATTTAATTGGTCAGAATAGAAAACATAATGCTGGAGCCGTATATATATTAAAAAGGGATGTTGATGGAAAATGGGATCAAGTTCAAAAATTAACTGCAAACGATCAGCAAGAGAATTTTGATAATTTCGGGTTTACTGTATCTATTTATGAGAATACAATTTTTATCGGGTCAGGAAATGGACTCGATGAAAATGGATCCAATCAATCTTTAAAAGGAGGATCCATTTACGTATTTGAAAAAGACTCATCTAATGTTTGGGTACAAGTGCAGAAATTAAAATCTCCTAATTCTAATAGTGAGAATTTTGGCAGAAACGCATTAAAATTAGGTAAAAATCAGGCGATAATAGCAGACCCATCTCTTACTACAACAGCTTTCAATGGAGGTGCTTGTTACATCTTTGAAAGAGATTCATCAGGTATTTGGTCTTATAGTACAATTTTAAACGTTCCCGATCTCGGTCAGAATGATCGTTTAGGTTTAGACGTAGATTTACAAGGGGGATTTGCTGTTATTTCATCAAAAAACGATAAAGATGTTATTGGTTTGGATTCATTAGCCGGGGCAGGTTCTATTTATACTTTTAAAAAAGACCCTAGTGGGACCTGGGTTTTTCATCAAAAAATAGTTGCTCCCGATAGAGGAATAGGTGATAATTTTGGAAAATCGCTTGCAATAGATTCAAATTTTATGGTTATTGGAGCTTTTTCAGATAAAGATGATGAAAACGGATTAAATCCTAAACCTTTTGCAGGTTCGGTATATGTTTATAAATTAGATTCAAACAATAATTGGATATTTTATCAAAAAATTTGTTCAACAAATCGCAGATATAAAGACAATTTTGGTTGGTCTGTCTCCATAGATAATGGATTTATTGCCGTTGGAGCAGTGGAAGCAGACGCCTTTGCTAGTGACGAAAGTAACCCGAATTATGATTCCGGTTCTGTTCATTTATTCAAAATGGATTCCGTCACTGGAGACTGGTTTGAATACAATAAATTAAAATCTTTCATTGGGAATATGTGGGACAAATTTGGGTTTTCTTTAGAGTTATATAAAGGTTCTTTAATTATTGGAGCTAATTTTGAAGATGACGATGAGTTAGAATTATACACAAAACGTAACGCAGGAGCTTCTTATATTTTTGAAAATAGTTGCAATAAAGTTCAATTTATTGAAGGTTATTATTGTTTAGGAGATAGTCTTCAAATAGGTTCAAATTATTATTCAAGTAATGGAGTTTATTATGATACATTACCTAGCAAGTATGGATGTGATAGTGTAAATGTATATTTAACAACACAAAGACCTAAGAGTACAATAATTTTAAATTACAGTATTTGTGAAGGAGATAGTGTTGTGTTATTTAATGAATACATCAAAGAAGCAGGTCTCTATTATGATACTCTGCAGAAAAGGAATGGTTGTGATAGTATCATAATAAAAAATTTAACTGTTAAGCCTGTATATCACAATACTTTAAACTTGCAAATTTGTCAAGGAGATAGCACCTTTTTGGAAGGGTCTTACCAAAAAAAATCAGGGCAATATTTTGATCTTTTCATATCGGATCTTTTCTGTGATAGTAATGTAGTTACACATCTAATGGTTGCAGACACATTTCTAACAGAAAGATTTTTTAGTTTTTGTCAAGGACAAAATTTGATTTCAGAAGGAAAGTTACAAACAAGTTCTGGAGTATATTATGATACTTTGGAAACGGTTCTGGGTTGCGACAGTGTAATAATTAACCATTTGACAATCCTACCGCAACAGATATATAATGAGTTTGATACGATTTGTTTTGGGGATAGTCTATTCATTGGGGGAGAATATCAATACCTGCCAGGTATTTTCTATGACACTTTAGTAAATCAACAAGGATGTGATAGTATTATTCGCTCAAACTTAGCGATTAGACCTCAATCAACATCAACCCATACAGTTCGTATTTGTATGGGAGATAGTTTATTACTCGGTGGAAACTATCAAACGACAAGCGGAATATACATTGATTCTTTAGTTAATTCATTTGGATGCGACAGTATCATTCAAAGCTTCTTATACTTATATTCTAACGATTATTCGTCAATAAATACTTCAATTTGTGAAGGTGATAGCATAAAATTAGGAGGGACATTTCATTCTACAAATGGGCTATATTATGATACACTCCAAAACATTTTAGGATGTGATAGTATTTTATTAACGAATCTTTCTGTAATTCCAACTAAAATTGGAAACCTTGTTGAGGTTAAAATCTGTAATGGCGACAGCATTTTGATTAGTAACCAATACTGTTTTGAATCAGGAGTGTATTACGATACTTTACAATCTGTTTCCAGTTGTGATAGTTTAATCCCTTTTAATGTTATTATCAATCAACTCCCCCTTGTTTATTTGGAAGAATTTCAAAATCATACAATTTGTTCAAATGATGGAATAATAAGTTTACCTATGGGGTTTCCTTCAAATGGATATTATTCAGGCAATGGAGTGGTAGACCTATATTTTAATCCCGATTTGTCGGGAATTGGATCACATCAAGTTTATTATAATTCTTTTGACAATAATAATTGCGTTAACAGGGATTCATCTTCTATAACAGTCACAAATTGTCTAAGAATAGAAGAACTTTTTTCAACTCGGAATTTTAACATTTATCCTAACCCTGCATCTGATTATACCATCATAAAACTTTCAGAAGACCTAGTTGGAGATGTGAAATTGGTTTTAACTGACTTTAATGGTAAAACTATTTCGTTATTTGATTTAAACAACAAAAATAATATAAAGCTAAATACAGAAAACATCACTGAAGGAATTTATCTAGTATCTATTATTGATAAAACATCTAATGCTATTTATTCTAGAAAAAAACTGCTTATATTTCATTAATATGCTGTTTTACAGGTTTTAGTATAGTAAAATCGGGGCTATTTAAACGGATAAAAACTAAAAAAACATCGAGAATTCCAGGACTAATGATGCATGATATTGAAAAGTTTTAGTTAGGAGATAATCAGAGTACAATCCTTCTAAAAACGGTGATTTTAATTTCATCCATTTTCACCCTTTTTGTTCATTATTTGCTAGTCAACTTTCGCAATCCCTTATATTTGTTGAAAACTTACTTTTTGTATTGGGAAGTAGGTTTCGAGAGCCTCAACCTACACGAGAGTCTCAACCTACGCGACAAACATTGAAATACTTTTCATTAAAATGAATGAATAATAAGTCTTTTTCAGGTAAAATAACCATTTTTCATGGTCGACGTTCTATTTAATCTCATTCGAGGTTGGAAACATTATAATGTACAAGTTTTAATAAAATGAAATAATACGCAGTTCTAATATCATTGATAAAATCAACTAAATTTTCTTCACTCATTCACAACTTGAATATTAATGGACTAGACTCATTAATTCTATTTTTCTTTTTAATAGTAAAAAATATTCAAGTTGCATCAGTTCGTTTACATTTTAGCTAATACTATCTTTTCCCTCTAAATCCCTTTCCTTTTTCCGTTAAGCGATATTTTTGTTTACTACTTTTGGGTTTATCGGGAATTGTCATTTCAATGAATCCTTGTTCAAGAGCAGGATGAATGTACGTATATAAGAATGTTGGTCTATGCTTCAATTTTAATTTCTCCATTATTAATGAACTTGTATAATCTTCTGAATCAATAGCTAAAATCAAATTTATAACTTGTTCGGTTACTTGTTCGGTTACTTCGATGGTAAACTCTTTTTTATGTATTGAAACCTCTATCCCTCCTTGCAATTCCTTAATAATAGGCTCAGGCAACCCTGCTTCTTTACACGAATCAATTATTTTCAAGGTACCTCTTCCCCGCGTATCAATATAACCAGACATAAAGCAAGCATGAGCAATAATTGGATTTCGAGGTTTTGACTTATGTTAAATAATATTTAACCTCATTCGAGGTTGGGAATGAAATATAATAAATAAAAATAGCTATATAAACTGCTAATATCATGGGTAAAATCAATACTATATTTTTTTACAGTAACTTTAAAGAATTTTGTATGATGAATACCCAAAAGAAACATAAACAACCCTGGCCTACAAAGGATGCTATGGAACAGGTATATGAAAAGAACCTTTGGGGAGGAGATACATCCGTTTTTTATTCTGGAGAAGGTTCTCACTTACCTGAAATTGTAACTCCATATATCGCTGTTGTTAGTGGTTTTCTTCAATCTTTGGAAAAACCCATAACAGTTTGTGATTTAGGTTGTGGTGATTTTAATATTGGCAAAGAATTGGTGAAGTTTTCTAAAAAGTACATTGCCATTGACATCGTTCAAAGTCTAATTGAGCATAATAAAAACGTGTTCAAAGCAGATCATTTAGAATTTCATTGTTTGGATATCGCAACAGCTGATTTACCAAAAGGAGATTGTGCTATCATTAGACAAGTATTGCAACATTTATCCAACGCTGAAGTTCAAAATATCATTGATAAATTAGTTGATTTTAAATATGTTCTATTAACCGAACATTTGCCTGAAGGTAATTTTATCCCTAATAAAGATATTATTTCTGGTCAAGGAATTCGTTTAAAAAAACAAAGCGGAATTAACTTAACTGAAGCTCCATTTCATTTCAACGCAAAGGAAGAAAAGGAATTGTTATCCATTAATTTAAAGAATGGAAAAGGGAGGTTAGTAACGACTTTGTATACTTTGTGATTTACTCTACAAGACTAATGTGACCGATAAAAACATGTTCTTTATCGAGATCATCTATGATGACAGATTTGTAAGTATAAACACCATCTTGGGCTTTTTTATCGGAATTATTCTGAAAGCCATCCCAATGTTCCTCATAATTATCCGTTTCAAAGATTAATTCTCCCCATCGATTGAATATGAAAAGTTGGTAACTTTTTAATCCGTAGCCAATTACAGGAAACCAATTATCATTCATTCCATCATCATTTGGAGTGAAGGAATTTGGAAAATAAGCGTAGAACTCAGGAGTTACTCTTACAGAAATGTCAGTAGTATCAACACATCCATAAGAATTAAAAACCTCTAAATTCATTATAAATATTCCAGTATCTTGTAAGGTGAAATAATAATCTTCTGTTGTTCCTACTATTTCCTCTTCAAATATCCAATTCAGAGAATCTATCTCTAAGGATAGGTTTTCAAATTTGAATTTAGCAGTCCTAATTCTCTTAACCTCTTCGTCAACTGTTGCAATAGCAATTGGAGCAGGGTAAATTTGAATGAAATTTTGAAAAGTATCTATGGTAATACATCCTTGATCTGAAACCGCCTCTACCATTAAAGTATATCTTCCAGAATCCTGAAAACAATGTTCAAATGTATTGTTTGAGTATAAATTATTATCTCCAAGTAGGTAAGAATCCAGTTGAACCACTGAGCCATAATTAATAGTAGAAGAAGTTTCAAAATTTATGCAAGTTTCTGGACAAGCAGTAGTGTCATCTGCAAATAACTGAACCATTGGTAAAGGATGAATAGTAATGCTTTTAGATATAGAATCTAAGCATCCATTATTGGATGTTACAATTAATTTTATAGTTTCTAAGCCAATTTGAAATGGCATTGTACTTAAACTATTTCCAGAAATTATCTCTTCATTATAATTCCATGCATAACTCGCATTTATATTTTGGGATACATTTGTTTCTGCTGAAAGTTGTATTGGAGTGTTTAAACAAAAATCATTGGTGTTAAATTCTGCTAAAGGAAGAGAATATATTTCTACAAAGCTATCTAAAGTATCTATTTCAGTACAACCTTGATCCGATTGAGCTTTTACAATTAAATTATACGTTCCGGTATTTTGGAAACAATGTTCAAAAGATGTATTTGTATATAAATTATTATCTCCTTCTATGGAAGATTCTATCTGATTTACTGAACCACTGTTAATAGAAGCTGAAGCATCAAAATTAATACATGAACCTGGGCAACCAACTGAAATATCCGAAAGTAATTGAATATTTGGCAAAGGATCAATAGTAATATTTTGCGTGATTGAATCTAAACACCCATCAGAAGAAGTAACAATAAGTCTAAGAGATTGAGAACCGATCTGAGAAGGTATTTCATTAATTTCAGGTCCAATAGATAGGTTGTTATTGTACTTCCATGCATAAGTAGCATTTGTATTTACAGTATAATTAGTGTCTGCAGATAGGGTAATGGTATCGTTTAGACAAAAATGATCAATTGTATAGTTAGCTTCTGGAAAAGGGTTTATTTGAATGAAATTTAAAAAGGTATCAATTACACTACATCCCTGATCAGAGATTGCTTCAACAATTACAGTAAATCTTCCAGAATCTTGAAAACAGTGCTCAAATATTGGGGTATTATATAGAGAAGAATTTCCATTAATATAAGATTCTATTTGGTCGATTGTTCCACTAGTAATTGTTGTACTAACATCAAAATTCACACATGCTTCCTGACAAGCTTCTAAATTATCTGCAAGTAATTGTGTGCTTGGTAATGGATAAATAGATATTGTTTGGGATATAGAATCTAAACAATTATATTCAGAGGTTACCAAAAGTTTTACTGGGAAGTCGCCTATTTGATCAGAAACTTCTTGTAAACTAGTACCATTCGTACTGTTATTATCATAGGTCCACGTATAACTAGCATTGGTATTAAATAAAGAAGTAGTGTCAGCTACTAAATTTATGGTATCGTTTAAACAAAAATTTTCTAGGTTAAAATCAGAAACAGGAAATGGATAAATTTCAACAAAATTCACAAATGTATCTATCGCACTACATCCTTGATCCGATATCGCTTCAACTACTACGTTAAACATCCCAGAATTTTGAAAGCAATGCTGAAAAGTATTGGTAGAATATAAGTTATTATCCCCTTCAATATAGGATTCAATATGGTCTATTGCCCCAATATTTATAGAAGAGGAAGCTTGAAAATTTATGCAAGCTTCTTGGCATCCAAGTATAGTATCTGCCGATAATTGAACTGTAATAGGTAATGGATTAACTGTAATGTTTTGGGTTATAGAATCTAAACAATTATACTCAGATGTTACTAAAAGTTTTACTGGAAAGTCGCCTATTTGATCAGAAACTTCTTGTAAACTAGTACCATTTGTACTGTTATTATCATACGTCCACGTATAACTAGCATTATTATTTTCAGAAGGGTTTGTATTTGCTGTTAAATCTATAAGATCATTAAAACAAAAATCTGTAGCAGTAAAATTAGCTATGGGATAAGGATAGATTTCAATGAAATTTTGAAAAGTATCTATTGTACTACATCCCAGATCAGAAAATGCTTCAACAACTACATTGTATAACCCAGAGTTTTGGAAACAGTGTTGAAAAATATTGGCAGAATAGAGATTATTATCTCCCTCAATGTAGGATTCAATTCGATCGATGGATCCACTATTTATAGTAGAAGAAGCTTCAAAGTTGACACATGCTTCTTGACATCCTAAAGTTGTGTCAGCAGATAACTGAAGGGTAATTGGTAAAGGATTTATTGTGATAGTAGCAGATCCTGTTTGTGCTTGAGAACAAGCATTTAAACTAGCATCAGCAACACTTACTAAATTATACGTAAAGGTACCTTCGGTTGCTGAATTTGCACTAACTGTTGCTATATTTCCAGTGGATACAGCGGTAGTATTTGCACCACCATTAATATTGTAGGTGAATGTGTAAGGAGCGGTTCCATTTGCTCCTGTGAATGTTACCTCTGGATTGGTTGCATCTTGACAAATAGTAGTTGATCCAGAAATAGTAGCAGTTGGAGAAATATTAACTGTAATCACTGCAGAACCTGTTTGAGTTTGAGAACAATTGGTCGAACTTGCATCCTCAACACTTACTAGATTATAGGTAAATGTACCATAAGATGAGGTGTTTACACTTATCACAGCAGTATTTCCAGTAGAAACAATAGTACTACTTGCTCCTCCATTTATGTTGTAAGTAAAAGTATAAGGAGCGGTTCCGTTAGCACCAGTAAAAGTTATTTCAGGATTAGTATCATCAATGCAAACACTAGTCGTTCCAGAAATAGAAGCAGTTGGTAAAGGGTTTACAGTTACACTAGCAGAACCAGTTTGCGCTTGAGATACAAAACCTGCATCCTCAACACTAACTAGGTTATAAGTAAATGTACCATCTGTATCTGTGTTTACACTTAAGGTTGCTGTGTTTCCAGTAGAAATAACAGTATTGTTTGATCCACCATTTATATTATAGGTAAAAGTATAAGGTGCAACCCCATCTGCACCAGTAAATGTTATTGTAGGATTAGCATCCCCATTACAAACTTCTGAAGTTCCAGAAATCGTTGCGGTAGGAGAAGAATTTATACTTACCGTAACAGAACCAGATTGAGGTTGTGAGCAATTTGTAGTACTAGCATCTGAAACACTAATTAAGTTATAGGTATAATCTCCTGTACTACTAGTGTTTACATTTACAGTAGCGGTATTCCCGGTAGAAACAACCGTTGTGTTAGCGGCTCCGTTAATATTGTAAGTAAAGATATATGGAGCGGTTCCATTAGCACCAGTAAAAGTTACATCAGTAGCTCCTGCAGCTATTGTAGCAGTTGGTAACGGGTGGATAACTACTGTTGCCGAACCTGTTTGTGTTTGTGAACAAGCATTAGCACTAGCGTCTGAAACACTCACAAGATTATAACTGAAAGTACCATCTGTTGAAGTATTTACACTTAAGGTAGCCGTATTTCCAGTTGACACAACTGTAGTATTGGCACCTCCATTAATGTTGTAAGTAAAGGTATAAGGAGCGGTTCCATCAGCGCCAGTAAACGTTATTTCTGGGCTTATATCATCGACACAAATTTCGGTATCACCAGAAACACTTGCTGTTGGAGAAGGATTAATTGTAATTACAGCCGAACCTGTTTGTGTTTGAGAACAAGCATTTGTACTAGCATCAGAAACACTCACAAGATTATAACTGAAAGTACCATCTGTAGTTGTACTTGCATCAACAGTTGCCGTATTTCCAGTTGACACAACTGTAGTATTGGCACCTCCATTAATGTTGTAGGTAAAGGTATAAGGAGCTGTACCATTAGCACCAGTAAAAGTTACTTCTGGGCTAGTAGCACCTTGACAAACAGTAACAGTTCCAGAAATCGTTGCTGTAGGTAATGGACTAACTGTAACGATTGCCGAGCCAGTTTGAACTTGAGTACAGTTTGTAGAACTAGCATCTTCTACACTAACTAAGTTGTAAGTAAAAATTCCATCAGTAGTTGTACTAGCACTTATGGTAGCAGTATTTCCAGTTGAAACAACAGTAGTATTTGCTCCCCCATTAATGTTATATGTAAAAGTGTATGGTGCAGTACCATTAGCTCCAGTAAACGTAACATCAGGGTTAGCAGCTCCTTCACAAACAGTAACTGTTCCAGAGATTGTAGCAGTAGGTAATGGGTTTATTACAATACTTCTAGAATAAGTACTTTCGCAATTATCATAATCTAAAGTTAATTCTACATCATAAGTTCCTGCATTAAGGTAATTAATCTGAGTTGGAATATAATTGTTTTGAATTGTTGAACTCACATCTGTTGTTCCAAAATCCCAGTTTACATTTAAGTCAGCAATGCTATCTCCGGTAAACTCAATATCAAAAGTCTCCCCTAAACATAAAGAGTCTTCCATAGTAAACTCTGCCTTGAACGTACTACTAAAACCGGAGTAATACCCTCCATAACCAGCCGCAGAGTTCACGCCAAAAAAACCAACAGCTATCGATTTATCCGACTCTACCTTGGTATCACCTGTAACGCCATAAATTTTATACGTTTCCCAATCTGATGAACCAGCAACTGGCATTGGATCTGTTTGTAAAACACTATTTACTTCAACAGCACCGCCTATTTTTGAAATAATAAATAGGCCTCCACTATAGGTAGTCGTTCCAATTTTTTCAATGGATGGAATTAAATCTACTGATGTTGGTAAATTACAAGTCAAAGGTGGAAGGAAATTCATCCCTGGTGTTTGTTCGTCAGTTGTACCTGCTAAAAACTGATAAACGTATGCAGGTTGAGAAGTTTCAATAAGCATATTGAAATGAGTAGTCCCAGCATAATAACTATTATCAATTAAAAAATAATCTCCTGCAGATAATGTTGAAGCAGGTGTTGTACTTCCATTTAAAAAAACTTGTGTGTTATCGTAGTGTGCGACAACCATTGGACGCTCCTGGTCTCCAGTTCCCTCAGCCATTACAGACACATGCGTATAGCCTAAGTTATCAACTGGCACAATTTGATCGATACAGATATCTTGTGAATTTGCACTAGAGGTTATAGTACCACACCAACTCCCATTATTTACTGCAATAGGTTTATCCGATTCTATTAGAGCACCTAACATTCCAGTAAAATTTGCTGTAACATCCATATAACCAGACAATACCATCGTATTACCAGCATCTAGAGTAAAATCTAATTGATCATCCGTAACATCCGTACTCCCACTAAAAACAACACCTACATCATAATCAGAAACATTTATTTGAGTATTATCTTCAGTTGCCATTATGCCAATCACAAAGTTTCGGATAGGAGTATTATTTTCATTTTGAAAAGGGGTATATCCAACTCTAAAAGAGTTTCCTAATGATTTTAAACCTTTAGAAGTTAAAGAACCTGCCTGGGTATTCGATTGTCTGTATCGTGCATTTGCATAAAAAGTTTTCTCTCCATGAAGGTATAAACCTTTATCTGTTAATACAGTATTTAATTCGGTTTTAGGAACCATGAGTTTACTACCATTTAACTGTCCATTTTCAATATAGATCTCTAGAGGAATAGCATTAGAAAGTGTAAATGGTGAACCGGGAAAAGGCGTTCCACTTCCATCCGTTACTTCCACTTGAAAAGGCACTGTTTCTGGAGTAGATAAATAAATATAATGATGCCTAACTGAAGCATCTCGTCTACTATGAAGAGGTGGTATGTAATGTATGGTATCTAACTGAGCAAATAGCCCTCCTAAATTTAATACAAATAGAAATAATACTAACTTTCTCATAAACAAAGTAACGTCTAAATTATTTATTCTTAACTGTATACTGTAATTAGTTTTTGATAAGAAAACAAAACATTCTTATCAAGAATAATAGTTAAGAACTTAATTTAGCTTACCCTATATTTAGAATCGTCTATTTTTTAAGTTCTTGTTATCCAGATTACAATTCAATCTTAACTCCTAAAATAATGATTTTAAACAACAAAAGTCCTTTTTAAATTTCAAGATTAAATTTACAATTTAAATGTATTCGTTTCCATCAACTATTTCGACTTGTTTTTTTATCTTTTTTTGAATGATTTTAAAATGGTGCTCTTCGTCGGGTGTTATCAGAGAAATAGCCTCTCCAGGGTTGTTTGCTCTACCTGTTCTACCTATACGATGAACGTAATCTTTTGGCGATCTAGGAAGCTCGTAATTAATAATGTAAGGTAAAAACTGAATATCGATACCGCGACCAATCAAATCAGTTGCAACTAACACGTTAATTTTACCTGATTTAAACATATTCAATGCTGTATTACGAGCACCTTGACTTTTCTTACTGTGTATTGCTCGTGCATTTATCCCATTATTATTCAATTTAGTTGTTACATTATCTGCTCTATGAACAGAAGAAGTAAAAACCAATACTTGGTTCATGTTATTTTCTTTAATTAGAAAACGGAGGAAAGGCCCTTTTTTTTCATCTGAAATAGTGTAAGCAATCTGTTGAATTAAATCAAGATTCTCTTCTTTTTCTTCTACTTTAACAACATGAGGATCATTTAATAAAACAGCATTCATTGCGTTTAAATCTTCACTTAAAGTGGCTGAGAATAATAAATTCTGACGTTTTTTAGGGAGCAATTTGAAAATCTGTTTCATCTCCTCTCTAAAACCTAAATTCAGCATTTTATCCGCTTCATCAATAACCAATACTTGAACTTCTGATAACGATAAAGCTTTGTTTTCAATGAGTTCTAATAAACGTCCAGGTGTAGCAACAAGAATATCTATTCCTTGCATTCCTATCATTTGCGGATTAATAGAAACACCACCATAAACGGCTAAACTTTTATTTTTCTTAGGTAAGTTTTTACCAAATTGTTGAAAAACAGCATCTACCTGAATGGCTAATTCTCGCGTGGGAACCAATACTAATGCGCTTACATGTCGATTTTTAACTTTTTCTAAACTCTGAAATTTATCTAAAATGGGCAATACAAAACTTGCTGTTTTTCCAGATCCAGTTTGAGCAATTCCAAGAACATCTTTTCCATCTAAAATTTTAGGAATTGCTTCTTTTTGAATAGGAGTAGCACTTTCATAGTTGTTAGTAGCAATATTGTTCAATAATTCAGGAGATAACCCAAGAGAAGAAAAAGACATATTGAAAGTATTTTAAATTTATGTTCTAAAGATAGAGGTAATAATCTGAATAATAACATTCGTTCAATGGGTTAGTTATAGTGGAAAAGTTCGCATAAAAAAAGTCGCACTAAAAAATAGTACGACTTTACAATAAGTATAGATAGATAATTATTAAGCTACTTTTTTAAGTGCTTTTTTAGCAGTATCAACTTTTTTGGAAGCCTTTTTTACTTGCTGCTTCTTACTCTTAGCTAATTTCATCGCTTTCTTTACGTCCGCTTTTTTAGCTTCTTTCTTTTTGAAAGCTTTTGCCAATTTAGCTACTGCTTTTTTTGCCTTTTTAGCTGCTTTTTTCTTTGCTTCTACTTTTTTTAAAGCACTCTTTAAATCTTTCTTTAAGGATTTTGTATTTGACATAATTGTAAGTTTTTGTAGGTCCTGAATTAAAATAATATAAAACCAAGACCAATGTTAATATAACGTTAAGGCAAAGTTACGTAAACGTTATTGAATAACAATACATAACACTTATATTTATTTCATTATCAATTGTTTAAGCGATTCGTTATGTGTTACGACCTTATAGTTTTATTTATCTATTATAAAAAATGATTGTTCTAAAATAGAATACTTAAATTACTGAATAATAGGCTTGTTAACATGAACGTACTTATTTACGTTTATCTTTTGGATGAGTGCTCATAAACAACAAAAAAGAGAACGAAAAAATAAAATATATTTAGATAAAAATTTTCTTATTATGTTAAAAAATAAAAAGTGGGTATCACAATATAATGTGACACCCACTTTTTAAGAAAGAATTATAACTTTATTTTTTACTGAACTGAAACTTGTTTGTTTACAACTCCATTTTCAGAACGGATAGAAATAAGGTAATTTCCTGAAGAAATATCTTCTAAATTCAAATCAATAACCTGACTTCCATTTAAAGAAGAATAATCTTGTGTTTTAAGTATTCTTCCTGTTACATCTAATAAACTAATAGTATAATCTTTATTATCAGCATTGAAGCTTATGGAAACATTTTCTTTAGCTGGGTTTGGATAAACATTTAAATTAATTGAGTTTTGTAAATCTGAAAGACCCAAGAAAGCTTCATCAAATGTAAAATCTAACACCCCTTCGATTAATTTATACTTACTTGAACCAGAACCAGTCGGTGTTAAAATATCAAATGGATCAGATAAAGATGAAACTAAAGTTTGTGAACCTTTTTTTATTTTAAAACCAAATCCACCGGCAGGGTTTGATCCACTCGTCAATCCATCCCCGTATGAATCATATATTTTAAAGCTATAACAATCAGACTCAGTTAAAAGAATATCATGTTTTTTGGTAGTTAAAGCATCTGCTCCACCTCCATTTGTAGCATCTCCAACATATGAACCACCGGATGCTACTACTTCATTAGAAGAATTTAATAATTCCCATGAAGTTTCATTTGGATAATTATCTGTATATATTTCAACTGTAAGATTTGCACCTGTCACAGATTTTGCTTTTAAAATTGTGGAAGATGAAGAGAAGTCGGTTTATATTGCACCATTTCCACCATTTACTTCAGTGATATCAACTTTAACATTGTTATTTAAAATACTTGGAGTGAAATTTGGTACTCCAGTAATCGTTATTTGTTCTGTATCGAAGTTGGCGATAGAGCCATTCCAAGTTGTCTCGTAAGGAGTACCTCCGTTTATAGTTGTTTCAAATTTCAATGAGGTAATTTCTTGACCTAAATTATAAACTTTAACAATTGGACTTATAGAAGCAGATGTTTCACAACCAACATTAAAAGAATTAATAATACCTTCCATTTGAGCTGTAGCTCCAGGTGTATTTATAATACTTGGAGATACTTCAGCTGCAGAAAAAAGTTGACTTGTAGAGGCAGTATTTTTTCCTGGACCAACAAAAGCGAAAAATTTTAAATCAGGAATTTTTAAATTTACATTTCCAACTTTAGACGGTAAAGTGTAAGTATATGTTTTAGTAATTACTCCAGATTGTGTAGCATCAAACATATCACCATTTACATTACCAGTGTTAATAAAACCTCTAAATGCATGGTTGTGTAGATAGTTTCCATTAGGTAGCACCTGATCAGGATTGGCTGATGATCCGGTTTGTCTTCCTTCAATATTATCCTGGAGTATACCAACATTTAAGTAATGATTTGTACCAGTGGTTTGATTTTCAGTATAGTACAACTCGACATTTACAGTAACCTCTCTAGTTGTAGCATCTATCGTTGCGTCTAGAGCAATATTTACAGGTGAATTTTCTCCTAAAATTCCATTTGCCATTGATTCCCAACTTCCTCTATTTTGGGGCAACACTCCTCCTGAAACTTTTCTTTGAACAGAACCTGAAGGATAACCAGAAGGGTCCATCCAGTCATCAATAGTATTACCATGAGTAGTTCTTAGATCAACATCTCCTGTTGAAGGTACAGCAAAACCACCAGCATGAATATTAACCAAAACAACTCTTCCTGGATTATCATCAGCAATTTTTTGAGCTATTTTGTGGCCGTCTGGACAAAATACGCAGCTAATACCTGTTAATTCTTCGAGGACTACATTTTTTTGTTCTACAGATTGACTTACTGGGGTAGATTGAGCAAATGATAAAACGCTTGAAAACAAGCAAGCACCAACAAATAGTAATTGTTTTTTCATAGTTATATTTTTATAATTTTTTTAAAAATTACATTATTTGTAATAATTTAATGTACTAAAATACAACTAGTAAATCAATTTAGCTAAAAATCAATGAATAAAAAAAGAAATTCGTTTAAATTTTTTATTTCTTTTTTAATTGTTCCTTAATATATAACTCGATTGCACCTGTCATTGATGGTGCATTTGGCATAGGTGCATGAACATCCAATTTTAAATCATTTTTTAAAACAGCATTTGCAGTAGTAGGACCAAAAGCAGCAATTTTAGTATTATTTTGTTTAAAATCTGGAAAGTTCTTGATTAAAGATTCAATTCCTCCAGGACTAAAAAATACTAACATGTCATAAGAAACATTTTCTAAATCAGATAAGTCTGCTGCAACCGTTCTGTATAAAACTGCTTTAGTGAAAGGAATTTCGTGACTTTCTAGAGTCATAGGAATTTTATCTCTTAAGATATCTGCACATGGAAGTAGAAATTTCTCTTTTTTATGTTTTTTGATCGTTTCAATTAAATCATCAATGGTTTGTTTTCCAAAGAAAATTTTACGCTTACGATAGCTAACATATTTTTGAAGGTAATAAGCAACTGCTTCAGATATACAAAAATATTTCATCGTATCTGGAACAGTGAATCTTGTTTCTTCAGCTATTCTAAAAAAATTATCGATAGCAGCTTTTGATGTTAATATCACAGCAGTATGATCATTCAAGTTGACTCTTTGAGACCTGAATTCTTGAGCTTGAATACCTTCTACAAATATAAATGGTCTGAAATCTATTTTCAGTTTATATTTCTCTGCCAAATCGAAATATGGCGATTTTGCTCCTTCTGGTTTTGGCTGAGATACTAAAATTGTTTTAATTGCCAATGTTCAAAAATTTAATAATCAAATTGAAACTTACTTAATGAAATTTTCAACTATATAATAGTAAATAACTATCATTGGAAGAATTTCGAGAGTGCAAAGGTATAAAATAATATAATACCATGCTACACCTCTTTGTAAAACACAATAAAAGCTTTTTAATGTTCTATAGACATAACCGATGAAAGTAATCCAAATAAAAAATTGAAACAAGTAGGTGGAATAGTTAGGATTTAGTACCCATATTAAGGAAACTAAAAATAAAAGAATACCACTCAATTCAATAATAACAAATGTTTCGTTAATAGGATAAGTTAATGTTTTGACCTCATTTGATATTGATCCTATAACCCAAAAACTTAGTGCTTGCATTAATAATAATCCAAAAGGTAGTAGTAAGGAAAAAATAAACAGTTGACTAATAGTCAAATCAATAGTGCTATAAAAGCTTAAAAACACACAACTTGAAGCAGTAAAAAAGTAATTAGCGACTAAAATAACTGAACTAATTGAACTTAATTTTAAATCTTCTTTTATAATTTGATCAAAGTTTTTTGTTGCAGTTAGAAGTTTTAGAAGAGATTTAAAGATGGATGTGTTTAAAAATTTAGAAATTGTCATCAGAATAAACGAAATAACAATTAATGGAATAATTGTATGCGAAATACTTTCTTCTTTCAATGAAAGGTAAGTAGGGACCGCATCCATACTGACATTACCAAATATTTGTTGTATCAAATTCAATTCTAAAGTTGTCTAAAAAAACGTAAAGTTAACTCCATTTTAAGGAATAATTCTTTAGATGACAAAAAAAAGGATTATTTTTGAACTAGATAAATACTTATAGAAAATTAAAACTATGAAAACAGATTTATACACACATCCCGACTATTTTAATTTAGATGATTTACTCACGGAAGAACACAAAATGATTCGTGATGCTGCTAGAGCTTGGGTAAAGAAAGAAATGTCACCTATTATTGATGAACATTATGAAAATGCAACTTTCCCTATGCATATTCTAGGTGGTTTAGGAGAAATAGGTGCTTTCGGACCATATATTCCTGAAGAATACGGAGGACCTGGTTTAGATCAAATTTCATACGGTTTGATTATGCAAGAGTTAGAACGTTGTGATTCTGGATTACGTTCAACAGCATCTGTACAAAGCTCTTTAGTAATGTACCCAATCTGGAAATATGGTTCTGAAGAACAAAAACAAAAATACCTTCCAAAATTAGCTTCTGGAGAAATGATAGGTTGTTTTGGTTTAACTGAGCCTGATCATGGTTCAAACCCAAGTGGTATGATAACTAACTTCAAAGATGCTGGAGATCATGTCATTTTGAATGGTGCTAAAATGTGGATTTCTAATGCACCTTTTGCCGATATTGCTGTAGTATGGGCTAAAGATGAAACTGGAAGAATTCATGGTTTAGTTGTTGAAAGAGGAATGGAAGGTTTTTCTACGCCTGAAATGCATGGAAAATTATCATTAAGAGCTTCTGCAACAGGTGAATTGATATTCGATAATGTTAAGGTTCCAAAGGAAAACATACTTCCAGGAAGATCTGGTTTAGGTGCTCCTTTAAGCTGTTTAGATTCTGCTCGTTTTGGAATCGCTTGGGGTGCTCTTGGTGCGGCTATGGATTGCTATGATCAAGCTGTAAGATACTGTAATGAAAGAACTCAATTTAATGTTCCTATTGGTGCTTTCCAATTACAACAAAAGAAATTAGCTGAAATGCTTACCGAAATTACTAAAGCTCAATTATTAACTTTCCGTTTAGGTCAATTAAGAAATGAAGGCAAAGCTACTTCTGCTCAAATTTCAATGGCTAAGCGTAACAACTGCGAAATAGCTATAAATATTGCTAGAGAAGCACGACAAATACACGGTGGAATGGGTATTACTAGTGAATATTCAATGATGAGGCATATGGCGAATCTTGAATCAGTAATAACTTATGAAGGTACGCACGATATTCATTTATTAATCACTGGAATGGATATTACTGGGATACCAGCTTTCACAAGAGAAATGCCAGAAACGAAATAATATAATTAAACCTTTTAAAACCCAGTTTGATTTTTCAAGCTGGGTTTTTTTATTTACTATTATGTTTTTAACACTTGAGTTGTATATTAACTGATTCGCTTTTTTATTCAAATAAAATAAATGTATATATTTGATTTCAAATAAAATATTAAATCATGATTAAGATTTTTTCAATTGTTATTCTGATGTTTACCTTTAGTTCTGTTTTTGCGCAAAGAATAGGTTATTTTGGAGGTTTAAACCGAAATCATTTTTATGATTTTAAAAACGATGATAAATTAGCTTATTATGAGGCTAACTATACTACTGGAACAGGCTTTGAATTTGGTTTTAGTGTTGAAGATATTCGTATTGACTCTATTCCACTTCGTTTTACGGCTAGTATTTCTAACTACAAGGGTACCGTTTCTGTTGAAGATGGGTATTTGTTAGGAGGAAGTACCTCTAATTTTACATCCAATAAATACGTATTGAATGCTGGAATTTTCCCTATTAATATGGAATTTGATAAAAATATTCGGTTTAATTTAGGAGGTGAGTTTAGTTATTTATTAGCTCAATCAATAGTAGGAGATCACGTTAAATATCGAGCGAATGAAGGCCAAGAAAAGGTCAAAATGGATAGTGACTTCCTCGACACTCGTAGAAATTTATATTTTGGTATAAATGCTAGATTGTCTTTTGATATCGAATTACAAAATGATTGGATTTTAGCACCCCAATATAACTTTTACTTAGGTTTAACGAATGAATTTAATAATATTGAAGCTAAAACCAATTCAATGAGGCATTTAATTGGGGTTGGGCTAACTAAAATTTTATAGTTTAAATAGTCGGTCGAATATCTTTAATATTTAATTGTAACGTTTCTTTTTCTTTCCATTTATTAGATTCTAGTGTAAAGATTATATCAAAAGGCAAACCAGCAGCTACTAAATCCATTTTTTCTGCCATATTAAAGCCAATAGCTTCAATAACAAGGTCGGTATTAGGCTGAGTTATTGATAATTTTAGATGAGCATCTTTTAAGAGTCTAACATCAGTAGTGAATACATTTTTACTCAAAAAAACCGGTTTCATATTACCTGGTCCATGAGGCTCCAACTGATTCAAGATTCTTTTGAGCCTTGGTATTTTCATACGATTTTCATTAGAACTAAAAATTTCATCAAATGTGATTTCTAAATCAACATTTTCTTGAGGAATCAAATCTATTGGATCGATTGTATTAGACACAACTTCTTCAAATTTTAATATAAACTCATTTAGTTTTTCTTTTGAAAGGGTCATTCCTGCTGCATGTTTATGCCCTCCAAATTGTTCTAAAAAAGCTTCACATTCAACTAAGGCACTGTGTATATCAAAATCATTAACTGTTCTTGCAGAGCCAGTAATTTTTCCATTAGATTCCGTAAGAACAATTGTTGGTTTAAAGTGTTTTTCAATCAATCTAGATGCTACAATACCGACAACTCCTTTGTGCCAACTCTCATTAAAAACGATCGTTGATTTTCTAGATTTAAAAACGTTATTTGACTCTATTATATCTAATGCGTTAGAAGTTATTTCTTTGTCTAACTCTCTTCTTTCAAG
>Ga0228670_1000276_pt1 | contig 30586 bp, 27 predicted proteins | sample 85DmetaG_FD_182785 | JGI IMG/M metagenome (GOLD analysis project Ga0228670, IMG submission 182785) | Seawater microbial communities from Monterey Bay, California, United States - 85D | ecosystem: Environmental > Aquatic > Marine > Coastal | place: USA: California | collected 2016-10-13
CGTAGAGTTAAACTCCACTAGCTTTGATGAGTTCATAACAGATTTAAAACCAACAATAGTTGTTTTTGATCGATTTATTACAGAAGAGCAATTTGGTTGGCGAGTTGCAAAATATTGCCCCAAAGCCCTTCGTGTTCTAGATACTGAAGACTTACATTGCCTTAGAAAAACTAGACACGAGGCACTAAAAAAAGGAATTGAGTTTAGCAATGACATGCTCTTAAATTCAGAGATCTCTAAACGAGAAATCGCAGCAATTTATCGCTGTGATATTTCTTTAATCATTTCAACTTTTGAGATGAACCTATTGAAAGAAGTATTTAAAGTTGATAAAAGTTTATTATATTATTTACCATTTTTATTTGATAAAATTGATGAAAATAATTCATGGAAGCCCTATGATGAAAGACATCATTTTGTATCTATTGGTAATTTTCTTCACGCACCCAATCTAGATGCAACAATTCAATTAAAAAAACATATCTGGAAAGAAATTCGAAAAAGAATTCCTGCAGCTGAACTTCATGTTTATGGAGCGTATCCAACCCAGCAAGTTTTGGAATTTACCAATACCAATGAAGGCTTTTTTGTTCATGGTTTTATAGAAGATGCCTTTGAGGTTCTTAAAAATAGTAGAATTTTACTAGCTCCTTTGCGTTTTGGTGCAGGAATTAAAGGAAAACTTAGCAACGCCATGTTGTGTGGAATACCTTCAGTTACTACTAGTATAGGGTCTGAAGGAATGAATGATGAAATTCCTTGGAGCGGTTTTGTAGAGGATGAAATAGCAAAATTTGTAGAGAAAGCTGTTTTATTATATACAGATAAATATCAATGGAATCAGGCACAGCAACGTGGGATAGAAATTATCAATACAAAGTTTGACAAAGAACAATTAACGCCTCTATTATTTAAATGTATAGATGAGGTTTTTTCTAATTTAGAACAGCACAGAAATAATAATTTTACAGGAAAAATGCTGATGCACCATTCTTTACAGAGTTCTAAATACATGAGCAAATGGATTCAAGAAAAAAATAATAATTTATAATAACCCAGCTCTTTTTAATAAGGCTTCTGGTTTAGGCTCTTTTCCTCGAAATCGTTTGTACAATACCATTGGTTTTTCTGTACCACCTTTACTTAATACATGTTCTTCAAATTTATCAGCAACTTCTTTATTGAAAATTCCTTTTTCTTGAAAGTACTCAAAAGCGTCAGCATCTAGGATTTCTGCCCATTTGTAAGAGTAATAACCAGCTGAATATCCGCCCTGAAAAATATGTGAAAAAGCAGTACTCATACAATTTTCAGATACATCAGGGTATAATTGAGTTTCAGAAAAAGCCAGGGCTTCAAACGCTTTCACAGATGTGATTTTTTCAGGAGATCTACCTCCATGCCAAGCCATATCTAATAGTCCAAAGCTCAATTGACGAAGTGTTTGCATGCCTTCATGAAAACTAGCTGATTCTTTAATTTTATTTACATATTCCATCGGGATAATTTCTCCAGTTTGGTAATGTTTAGCAAATAGGGATAGAGCTTCTTTTTGGTAACACCAGTTTTCTAATATCTGACTCGGTAATTCTACAAAATCCCAAGAAACAGAGGTTCCAGATAGACTTTTATATGTTGTATTTGCCAACATGCCATGTAATGCATGTCCAAATTCGTGAAATAAAGTAGTTACCTCGTTAAAGGTTAACAAAGAGGGTTGTGTCTCTGTGGGCTTTGTGAAATTACAAACAATAGAAATATGAGGTCTTTCATTACTGTTGTTTATGATCTGTTGAGGTTTATAGGAGGTCATCCATGCACCATTTCTTTTCCCTTCTCTTGGATGAAAGTCTGCATATAAAACAGCAACAAACTCTTCCTTTGTATTTTTCACATGATAAGTTTTTACATCTTCGTGGTATTTTTCGATAGTAAAAACCTCTTCAAAAGTTAGATTAAACAATTTATTGGCTATTGTAAATACTCCATTAATAACATTCTCAAGTTGAAAATAGGGTTTTAAAATTTCTTGATCCAAATTAAATATTTCTTTTTTCAACTTTTCTGAATAGAAAGCACTATCCCATTTTTGAAGTTGATCTATTCCATCTAATTTTTTTGCAAATGACTCAAGTTTTTTAAATTCTCTAAGTGCAGCAGGTTTTGCCTTTCTTAATAAATCATTAGAAAAAGAAAGTACTTTTTCAGGAGTTTCTGCCATTCGTTCCTCCAACACAAAATGTGCATGTGTTTTATAACCTAGTAAATTTGCTCTTTGATGTCTTAAGTTAACAATGTTTAAGACAATTTCTTCATTATTATTTTTATTATTTTGAAACCCTTTTTTTCCAAAGGCTATTGCTAGTTTTTTTCGTAATTCTCTATTTTCAGCGTAAGTTATGAATGGAATATAGCTCGGGTAATCTAAGGTAATAAGCCAGCCTTCTTTATTTCGGTTCTTTGCTAATAAACTAGCTGCCTCTTTTGCTCCATCAGGAAGGCCTTTTAAGTCTTTTTTATCAGTAATATGGAGCTCAAAAGCATTTCCATCTGCTAAAACATTCTCTCCAAATTGTAATGATAGTTTCGACAATTCAGTATCAATTTTCCTCAACACCTCTTTATCTTTATCATTTAAATTTGCTCCATTTCTCGCAAATCCCTTGTACTGTTTTTCCAATAACATGTTTTGCTCTGGGTCTAAACTTAATTTATCCTTGGAGTCATTAACAGATTTTACTTTTTTAAATAGTGCTGAATTTAAAATCATATCATTTTTAAATTCACTAAGCCATGGAGAAATTTCTTGGGCTATTTTCTGAATAGTTTTTGAGGTCTCAGCTGAGTTTAAATTGAAGAAAATACTAGTAATTCTTCCAAGTTTTTGCCCTGTATGTTCTAATGCCTCTGTGGTGTTTTTAAAGCTTGGTGTTTCAGGGTTTGATACGATAGCATCAATCTCATTTTTGCAAATCCCAATAGCTTTCTTAATGGCAGGTTTGTAATCTGAACTTGAAATTTTTGAAAAAGGAGCGGTATTGAAATCTTCTAATAAAGGATTCATTGGTGGGTTCAATAAGAATAAATATTATTATTTTTTTACGCGGTTTGAGGCTTGTGTTACTTTAATTTTTAAGCCTTCTTTATAAGCTGTAATTTTGTCTTGAACACACTGGTCTGATGCTCCAATGATTTGAGCAGCTAAAATTCCAGCGTTCTTTGCACCATCTAATGCAACAGTTGCTACTGGAACTCCTCCAGGCATTTGTAATATAGACAATACAGAATCCCATCCATCTATAGAGTTTCTACTTTTTACTGGAACACCAATAATAGGTAAAGGGCTTAAAGAAGCTACCATTCCAGGGAGGTGCGCTGCTCCTCCAGCACCAGCAATAATTACTTTAATACCTCGTAAGTGTGCATTTTTTGAGTAGTCGAATAATTTTTCTGGTGTTCTATGTGCAGAAACAATATCTACCTCTATTTGAATATCAAAACTTTCTAGGATATCAATTGCTTCTTGCATGATTGGAAGATCTGAATCGCTTCCCATTATAATTCCTACCATTATGCGTTTTATTTACTGATTACTTTAATTATTTTTTTTACCTGTTGTGCAACTTTTCGTGCCTTATTGATGTCTTTATTTACAATGGTTACATGACCCATCTTACTAAAAGGTTTGGTTATTTTTTTTCCGTAAATATGAGGTGTAACTCCATCAATTTCTAAAATTTTCTCAATATTTTCATAAACAACTTCCCCAGTGTGTCCCTCAGCGCCTACTAGATTAACCATAATTCCTGCAACTTTACTATCTGTGTTTCCTAAAGGAAGATTTAAAATACTTCTTAAGTGTTGTTCAAATTGGTTTGTATTGCTAGCTTCAATACTATAATGACCAGAATTATGAGTTCGAGGAGCTACTTCATTTACTAAAATTTCATCTTCTTCAGTTTGGAACATCTCTACGGCTAATAAGCCTACAAAATCAAAAGCATCAGCAACTTTTAAAGCAATTTCCCTTGCTTTTTTGGCAATATTGTCATCTATTCTCGCCGGACAAATAACATATTCAACTTGGTTGGCTTCAGGATGAAATTCCATTTCAACAACAGGATAAGAAGTTACGTCACCATCATGGTTTCTTGCAACAATTACAGCTAACTCATTTTTAAAAGGAATGAGTTTTTCTACAATACATTCTCCCTGAGGGAGGTTTTCTATATCTTTAAAAGTTCTAACAATTTTAACACCTGTTCCGTCATATCCAAAGCGTGCTGCTTTCCAAACAAATGGAAATTTTATAATGCTGTTATGATAAGAGTGTTTTAACTCTTCTAGATAAGCGAAGTGAAAATATGCTGCTGTTGGGATATTTTTTTCTTTGTAAAAGTTTTTTTGAGTTGCCTTATTTTGAATGATTCGAATACTTTTTGGTGTAGGATAGATGGTAAGTCCCTCTTTTTCTAATCGATCTAAGGCATCAATATTTACATTTTCTATTTCAATAGTTAGTAAGTCTACTTGTTTGCCAAAATTGTAAACGGTATTAAAATCGAGAAGGTTTCCCTGATGAAACTCATTACATATTTGTGCACATGGAGCTTCAGCTGAGGAGTCGAGTATGCTTGTAAAGATGTCAAATTTTTGAGTCTCAGTAAGTAGCATCCTGCCTAATTGACCTCCGCCAAGAACGCCTAGTTTAAAATCTGATGAAAAGTAATTTTTCAAAACAATATAGTGTTGATATAAAAAGCAAAAGTAAGCATTCTATTGTCTATTTCGTACATTAATAATTAGTGATTCTTAGAAGTGAACCATTTACATTGTCTACTAAATATTCATTTGCAAAACAAGTACCACCCTCAGTTAAAGGCGCTCCATTTAAAATATTATACTCACTATCATCGCAAGGACAAACAATTCTCAAATTAGAATCTACAATCATTTGTGAACAAGATGAAATAGTCTGTCCAGGGCAGGACCTATCAAAAGCTTTAAATTGAAGACCATTATTGTAAATAATTAACCCTTGTAAACCGCCACTTGTGTAAACCCATCCCCCAGGAACCTGAAGATCTATAAATTGTGGAAGATCTAGATTTATAGTTTCGTTTACAGTAATAAAAGGAAAACAATCATTATTAATAGGGTTATTAGCACATCCTAGAGATAAAACTATTATGACTAAAAAAAATATTTTTTTCATGTTGAATTTTTTCAGAATTACTTTAAAAAAGTACAATTTACAATTATTTTGTACATTTGTAATGTAAATCTCATCCTGTAAGGCTATGAGATTTTCTATTTTATATTGAGGATTATTTTAATTAAAAATAACCAAAAAGTTTAAAAAAATTAGAAATCATGAGTGATGTTTCCTATTATACCCCTGAGGGATTAAAAAAGTTAAAAGACGAATTATTACAGTTAGAGCAAATAGAAAGACCTAGAGTAACTCAAGAGATTGCAGATGCAAGAGATAAAGGTGATTTGAGTGAGAATGCTGAATATCATGCAGCCAAAGAAGAACAATCTTTGTTGGAAACAAAGATTGCGAAGCTTAAAAATGTAGTTGCTAGTGCTAGAATTATTGATGAATCTCAATTAGATGTGTCTAAAATTTTAATTCACTCTAAAATAAAAATTAAAAATACAACTAATGGTATGGAGTTTTCATACACCTTAGTTGCTGATTCTGAATCGGACATAAAGAATGGGAAACTATCAGTAAATTCACCCATAGGGAAAGGATTGTTAGGGAAAAAATTAGGAGATATAGCTGAAATTAAAGTACCTAACGGAATTATGAAATTTGAGGTTACTGAAGTTTCAAGGTAACTAATATTAAAAATAGTTTAATGAAACGCTTTTCTAATGGAAAGCGTTTTTTATTTTTATACGAAATAGATAAACATGAGTATTTTTACAAAAATTGTTTTGGGAGAAATTCCATCTTACAAAATTGCAGAGGATGATAATTATCTTGCTTTTTTAGATATTAATCCCAACACAAAAGGGCATACATTGGTAATTCCCAAAAAAGAAATTAATAAGTTATTTGATTTAGATCAAAAGGAGTATTTAGGATTGATGGATTTTTCTTATCGAGTAGCAAAAGCTATTGAGAAAACAGTTCCTTGTAAACGGATAGGAATGAGTGTTATAGGTTTAGAGGTACCTCATGTTCATGTGCATTTAATTCCTATAAATACAATGAGTAATATGAGATTTGTAGAAAAAGTAAAATTATCCTCCGATGAGTTTAGTAGTTTAGCTATGGATATATCAAGTAACTTTATCTAAAATAATCTGAAATGTTGTTCCTTTATTAATCTCAGAATTTTTTACAAGGATTTTACCTGTGTGGTAATCTTCAATAATTCTTTTAGATAGTGATAATCCCAATCCCCAGCCACGCTTCTTTGTAGTGAAGCCAGGATTAAATATTTTTCTAAATTGAGATTTTACCATCCCTTTACCAGTATCTGAAATATTAATTATTATTTTATTATTGTCTGATGCAACACTCAATATTAATTCGCCTTTGCCTAACATGGCATCAATGGCATTTTTAATTAAATTTTCAATCACCCACTCATACAATTCCTCGTTTATATTACAAAACAATTCTTTCTCATCTGATATAAACTTGAAAGAAATCTGTTTAGAGCTTCTATATTCAAGGTATTCATAAGCATTTTTTGTAACCGAAATAAGATCCATTTTTTTTAATTTCGGAAGTGAGCCAATCTTGGAAAATCGGTTAGCTATTGTGTTTAGACGATGAACATCTTTTTCTATTTCATTGATATATTTTTTATCGATGTTTTCCATTTTTAAAATGGCAATCCACCCTAAAAGCGAGGATAAAGGAGTGCCAATTTGATGGGCTGTTTCTTTAGCCATTCCAGTCCATAATTTATTTTGTTCAGCAATCTTACTGGAGGTAAACATCATGTAGATTAATGATAAAAATAATGCAAGAATTAAAATTAAGGTCAGTGGATAATAGGATAATTTATTTAATAAATCTGAGTTTCTGTAGTAAATAAATTGTTTTCTGTTTTTTGCAAAAGTAATTTCAATAGGATTATTTTGCTCTTTCATGATTTCCAGCTGAGCTTTCAAATATTCTGGATTTTTTGCTTTAATCGTATCTAAATTTAAATACGAGTTAGCACCAATATTCCCGTCTTCATCAACCAAAATCATTGGAATACTAGTGTTACTTTTAATGATCTTATCTTCTAAGCTAACATCTGCATTTAAATCTTGATTTGTTGCAAATTCTTTCATTGCAGTTGCTACAATCTCCATTTTCAAACGCTCCTCATTTTTAAATCGTTTAAAAAATGAATACGTATTCCAGAGGATTAATGTAACTATTGAAAACGAAATGATGATTACAATTCGCTTTAGCTGTATGGTGTTTTTTAAAAAACTCATCAAACAAATATACTAGATTCAAAAGTATAACTCATTTATAAAATTGATAGTATATTTACCTTTAAAAATTAGTACATGTTTTCCATTAAACCAAAAGATATACCAACCAGTAAGTTACATGGTTATTTGTTAGGTGCTGTAGCACCTAGACCTATAGCTTTTGCTAGTACAATTGATAACAATGGGAATCCAAACTTATCTCCATTTAGTTTTTTTAACGTATTTGGTTCCAACCCTCCTATGATGATTTTTTCACCTGCAAGAAGAGTCCGAGGAAATACAACAAAACATACACTTCAGAATATTGAAAAAGTTAAAGAGGTTGTTATCAATGTTGTTAATTATGATATTGTTCAACAAATGTCATTGAGTAGTTCAGAATATCCAGAGGGTGTAAATGAATTTGAAAAAGCAGGTTTCACAATGCTGCCCTCAGATGAAGTTAGCCCTTTCAGAGTTGCAGAGTCTCCGGTTCAATTTGAATGCAAGGTTACAGATATTATTTATACAGGAGATAAGGGGGGTGCTGGAAATTTGATTGTATGTGAAGTCATTAAAATTCATATTAATGAGATAGTTTTAGATGCAAATGGAATGATTGATCAGCATAAAATTGATTTGGTTGCAAGAGCAGGAGGTAGCTTCTATTCTAGAGCTAGAGATGGTTTTTTTGAAATTCCAAAACCTATTTCTACATTAGGGATAGGTATTGATCAAATTCCTTCAGCTATAAAAAATAGTACTGTTTTAACAGGTAATAATTTAGGAATGCTTGCGAACATAACATTGTTGCCAACTAACGAAGATGTTGATAACTTTGCAAAAGAACACCCCCAGTTCATTGGTTTAGAAATGGGAAAAAAACATACATTTGCTCAACAATATTTGGATAATAATGATATAGAAAGTGCTTGGAAAGTACTTTTATTAAATTAAAAATTATGGAAGTAATAGGTAAAGTTAAATTAATAGGAGACGTTCAAACTTTTGGGAATAATGGATTTCGAAAAAGGGAAGTAGTAGTTACTACAGACGAGCAATATCCTCAAATGATTATGATAGAGTTTGTTCAGGACAAATGTGATTTGTTAAATAGCTATTCGGTCGGTCAGGATGTAAAAATTTCTATTAACTTAAGAGGTAGAGAATGGATCAATCCTCAAGGAGAAGCAAAGTATTTTAACTCTGTACAAGGTTGGAGAATAGAGAGTCTATCTCAAGCTGCACCCTCACAAGCACCTCCTGCAGAACAATTTCAACCTGCTCCAGACTTAACAAGTGATGAGCCTGACGATTTACCATTTTAAATTAAACTAAAAAAAGCCTCGCATTTTGCGAGGCTTTTTTTATGATTGTTAGTTGATTATTATTTAGGATCTAATGCCATATCAATTCTTGCAATAGCATCACGAAGATGATATCTAGTCGTAGTGTTTGGAGCTTTAGAAACAGCAGATTTAACATCACGCTTTATTCTATTTAATTCTCCTCTAACCATGGCTTTAATATCTGACTGATTAATATTTACAGCACTTTGTTTAAAATATCCACGATTTGCTCCTCGTTGATTTTTTGCAGTATTTAACAAATAATCTAAACGATTAATGTGGGCTCTTTGTAAATTTCTTTTATAAGTATCAATCTTTTTTCCATTATACAATTCAGACCAAACACCTCTTCTTAAGTCTGAAAACATTGAAATTAAGCTATAAGCTTTAGAGCCATTCATAGTTTGATTTTCAATCATTCTAGCCATTCTTCCTGAATCTAAAATATTGTTTAAGGTTCTTGTCTGTAAATCTCCAATTTTTTCTATAGCTCCTGAAAATTGTGTTTTCTCATATATATTCTTATCGATCATCCAGGAAGGCGTTGAAAATAATTGTTTATTAATGAAATTTAATGCATCTTTTTGATGTGATTTAGTTACATGTGAATATATAACTCCTTCTTGATCAGAAGTTTTATAGTATTCATATACACCTCCAATATTGGCAGTAACATGTCCCATATATCTATTAAATTGACTAAGAACTTGTCCATACATTGTAGCCATTTCGTCATAATTTTCACCATCTTTTGTTGTCCATTTTTCGATATTGGGTAATATTCTTTGTAAATTTTTAATACCGTAATGACTTGCTTTGATAGCGTTATCTCCCAAATCTTCAGTTTGAGAACTAGGATCTACAACACCTCCAGCTTGTTGATGACCAAAACGATACATTGGATTGTCTGCTCTGTCCAATATCCACTTATTAAGAGTTTCTTTTTCCTCTTTGGCAGTCTTATCTAATATTGGACGGTACCCCCATTCAATAGCATGTTTGTCATACGGACCAATATCTGGCATTAAAGCAACTCCTTTATCTTCTGGTTGTGCTACATAATTAAAGCGAGCGTAGTCCATAATTGAAGGTGCTGTACCAAATTTCTTTGTAAAGGAAGCAGATCTCAAGGAATCTACAGGGTATGCTGCACTAGAACCCATATTGTGAGGTAATCCTAATGTATGACCTACTTCATGAGAGGAAACAAAACGAATTAATCGTCCCATTACTTCGTCTTTAAATTCAATGGTTTGAGCATCTGGATTAATAGCTGCGGTCTGGATAAAAAACCAATTACGTAACAAACTCATTACATTATGATACCAATTAATATCAGATTCTAAAATTTCTCCTGAACGTGGGTCACTTACATGAGGACCATTAGCATTTGGAATAGGGGATGCTAAATAACGAACAACAGAGTACCTTACATCCTCTGGAGACCAGTCTGGATCTTCTTCTTTAGAAGGAGGGTCTTTTGCTATAATCGCATTTTTAAAACCAGCAGCTTCAAAAGCAACTTGCCAATCCTCAATTCCTTTTTTGATATATTCTCTCCAAACTTCAGGAGTAGCTCTGTCTACATAATACACTATTTGTTTCTTTGGTTCTACAAGTTCACCTGCCTTAAATTTATCTATATCCTCATCTTTTACTTCTAATCTCCATCTATCAAGGTAAGTAACAGTTTTACTCCTCTGGTCTTTGAGACCGTAATCGACTTGTCCTCGTGCAAACCATCCAACTCTTTCATCAAAGTAACGACGCTTCATAGGTACTTTTGGCAATAAAATCATAGAATTACTCATCTCTACAGAAATTGAACCTACACTGCCGTTAGAAGGAGGTTTACTGGAAAAATAAGTCTTTACATGCCTAACTTCAATATTTTCAGGATAACTACTTACCCTATCTATATAAGAACGTGTTTTATCCATTCTTGATATTTTATATCTAGAACGATAAAACTGAGGAAACCCAAGTGGTTTCACATCTGTAGAAAATAATGAGGTAGCATCGATAACAACTGCAGTAGTATCTTTATTAAATGCTTTTATTGGAAAAGAAAATAGTACAGGTTCAAAATTTGAGTTAACAACAGCTTCATGCACAGGTAAAATAGTATCTGCAACAACATTATGAGAAACCACTCTTAACAATATCTTTTTTCCTTTTCTTTGCCAACGTAATACCTGAGTATTTGTTTTTCCTCCACCAAACCCAATTCCATTCGCAGTTTTAGCAATTCTGGTAACCATCAACATTTCTCTGTTAATTAAAGTGTCAGGAACTTCAAAAAGATATGTATCATCTGCAGAATGTACTTTAAATAAACCATCATCGGTTTTCATTTCTTTGGTTACTACTTTTCCATAAGGAAGAATAGCACCTTTTTTTGGTTTTTTTGGTTTCGGTTTTGGTTTTTGAACCTCAGGAGTAGTCTTTTTCTTTCTTTTCTTTATTCTTCCACTTTGAGCGTCAACATAAGATGTTGTTCCTAAGATGAAAAAAAACACAAGTACTTTGGTGAGTAATTTTTGAAACATTTCTATTTGTTTAAATTAGTTATAATTTGTTGTCAATTTCGGTTATTTTTTTGAACTTTTCACTAAATATTTAGCCAATAGGTGAATTTTAAATTTAATGATCTAAATCTTGGACTAAAAACAGTAGTTGCATAATTATCATTATACACTAGAAATAAATCAGATAATGGTGCAACTCTCCATTGAAATCTAGTATTAATACTTAAATTTTCTCTTTGTGTACTGTATTGAAAGAAGGTAGACCAAAACATGTTTTTGCTAAAAGTGACATCCAACCTAGGGCCAATTAACCAAATTGAAGCATCAGGATACGGGTCGGGTAAATCTATCTTATCATAATTCATTTGGATAGAACCTGAAAAATAAGGTTGTAATCTCAAAGAAAGAGAAGTTTGTAAAGAATATTTGTTTCCATTATAAAATTGACCTATGGAGGGATTAATTCTGTAGGATATTTTTTTTCTACGATCTGACCTGAAACTCGCATTAAAGCTAGTATAGTAGTAGTTTTCATCCCCTGGAAGTGGGGTTGCACCATCGGTTCTTGTTGGATCAAATTCACTATATAATTTTGTATATCTATTAAACATTTCAAATCTTAATTGAGAAGTGTTTAAAAAGTTTGCTTCCCATCTACTAATTATTGTATAGTCAGAATTTTCAAAGTCTAATTCTGGTCGCCAAATGGATATTGGAATAACGGTAAAGGAATGACGTTGTATTTTTTTGTTTTTTGGCCAAAATTTGAGTTCAATTTGTGGATTAATTTTAAAGATATCAGTTCTTCTAACAAATCCGAGATCAGATCTATAATCATCAGCTACAAATACACCACTTAGTCTAATATTTAAAAATCTATTATTATACTGAGTTCTAAAACCAGCTGAATAGTCATTGGAGGTGATTCCTGGAGAGAATGATTTATGATAAAAATATTTACCACTCCAAGTATTGTCTTTGGAAGCTAAACTATAATCAATTCCTAAAACTCGGTTGTATTTATCACTATCATCTAAAAAATCATACTCTTTAGTACTTTGTTTATTGATAAAAAGAACACTGATGTTGGATCTACTAAACACTTTATGCTGAAGAGAGATTACAGAGTTGTTTACTGTTGGGATTTCGTTTGCTACATCTTCATCAGTTTGCATACTCAAAAATCCAATACGAAAATTATTATTTAATTTCCCACTCAATCTTGCCCCTGCTATAATTCTATTTTCGATATTTTCATTGTTCAAGTTTTTTGCTATTCCAATTCTTCTAGAAAAAAATGGATTTGAATCTCTACCATCACCATAGCTTCCGAACAAATCACTATTTTCAATAAAAAACTGTCTACGCTCTGGTAATCCAACTTCAAAACGTGTTAAATTTGTTACTTGCTGATCAACCTCTACTTGTGAAAAATCTGGATTTAATGTTAAATCTAAATTTAAACTATTTGCAATAGTTAATTTTGCATCTCCTCCAATTTTAAAACTGTTGTTAGTTTCATTATTTTCAAAATCTTTTGAAGTAATTGTATTCACAAATGGAATAATAGAGACTGGAGATTTTGACTTTCCTAAAGGTCTATCAAAAATAAGATCTCCCATAAATGCAAGATTAAATATGAATTGATTTTGCGGAATATTTACCCAAGTATTTTGTTCATTGTCTTGAGTATCAAAGTGATAAGTATTAAATCTCCATTTAGTTTCTCCCTCGTTATATTTGAAAGCAGAGAGTGGAATTTTCCACTCTAATATGTAATAATTATCGTGTATTGTTGATTCACCAGTCCATTTGGTATCCCATGCCATATTAAAACCCCTTATGTCATTTCCTCCTCCAGAAAGCAACATTTCTCTTCGAACTCCATAAGGATTTGAACCAAATAAGAATGCATTGGTTCCATCATTAAAAGTATCGAACATAAGCGTTACACTATCACTGGATCCTCCTCTGAAGTCTCTTCGTAATGAAGGAATAATATAGTCTTTAGCTTTTGCATTTACTTTAATACCTACATATAAATTTCTATCATTGAAAATGAATTTTATTTCAACTTGATTTTTTGCTTGAGCAGTGTCTGTTGGAAAATACTGATAAAAGTTAGTGGCAGGGAGTACATTATTCCATGAAGCTTCATTTAAAACACCATCAATTTTAATTTCTTCATCGGTATATTTGGCAAGTACCGATTTATTTTGTGAGTGTAAAAACAAACAAATAAACATGAAATTAATAAGGAAAAAATTGTTTTTCATCTACTAAAAAATATTCTACTTGATCCCAAAATTTTCAAAATTTCAGCTCGATGAAATTATAATTAAACTGCAAGTAATATTCATAAATTTTAGTTAAATTTTCTAAGCTTATATTGTTAGGATTTATTGAAGTTATAGCAAGCTGATGAGCCTTGTTTTTTTAAAAAAATAAAAATCAGATCTTTTAGAGATCTGATTTTTCATTCATTAAAATGCTAATTGTTACGATAAAAAAGGATATCTGTAATCTGTAGGTCCTGAAAATGTTTCTTTGATAAGTCTAGGAGACACCCATCTTAGCAAATTCTGTGCAGATCCAGCTTTATCATTAGTTCCTGAAGCTCTTGCACCTCCAAAAGGTTGTTGACCAACTACCGCCCCTGATGGCTTGTCATTTATATAAAAGTTACCAGCACAATTTTCTAATATCTGAGTTGCTTCTGTTATGGCATACCTATCAGTTGAAAAAACAGCTCCTGTAAGTGCATACTCTGAAGTAGTGTCTACTAAACTTAGCGTTTCTTTCCAGTCACTATCTTCATAAACATAAATGGTTACAACTGGCCCAAATAATTCTGTACACATCGTGGTGTATTTAGGATCTTTAGTTATAATTACTGTTGGTTCAATAAAATATCCTTTGGATTTATCATAATTTCCTCCGGCTATAATTTGAACATTAGGGTCTGTTTTAGCAGCATCTATGTAAGAAGCTAATTTGTTAAAAGATCCCTCATGAATTACTGCCGTGATAAAATTACCCATATCTTCAGGAGATCCCATTTTGAAAGAAGCTACATCTTCTTTTACATAGTCAATGATTTCATTTGCTAATGATGATGGTAAATAAATTCTTGAAGCAGCTGAGCATTTTTGTCCTTGAAATTCAAAAGCACCACGAGATATACCAGTTGCCACTTGTTTAGCATTCGCTGAAGGATGAGCAATAATAAAATCTTTCCCTCCTGTTTCTCCAACAATTTTTGGATATGTTTTATAAATGTGAATATTTTCTCCAATCTTTTTCCATATATCTTTAAACACATGGGTAGATCCTGTAAAATGAATACCAGCAAAATCTGGACTTTTTAAAACAGTGTCAGTAATCATTACTGGGTCACCATATACCATATTAATAACTCCATCTGGAACTCCAGCTTCTTTAAAAATATCCATAAGTACTTTTGCCGAAAATATTTGATGATCTGAAGGTTTCCATACAACAGTATTTCCCATTAACGCGGCACTTGCAGGTAAGTTTCCTGCTATAGCTGTAAAGTTAAATGGAGTAATGGCATAAACAAAACCTTCCAAAGGACGATATTCAACTCTATTCCAAATACCTTCAGATGAGTCTGGTTGTTCATCATATATTTGAGACATAAACTCTACATTGAAACGCAAGAAATCTATGTATTCACATGCTGCATCTATTTCGGCCTGGTGAACTGTTTTAGATTGAGCAATCATGGTAGCAGCATTTATTTTTGCTCTGTAGGGTCCAGCTACTAATTCAGCAGCTTTTAAGAATATGGCAGCTCTTTGTTCCCATGGCATTTGAGACCAATTTTTCCTTGCTTCTAAAGCAGTATTTATTGCTTTTTCTACATGTGATTGATCTCCTAAATGATATTGACCAACAACGTGTTGATGATCATGAGGAGGTGTCATATTTCTGGTATTTCCAGTTCTAATTTCTTCTTTTCCAATATACATTGGTACATCTACTGATCCTTTGAAATACTCATCGTATTGTTTAGCTATAGCTGCTCTCTCAGGAGAACCTGGAGCATATGATTTTACGGTTTCATTAATTGCGGTTGGTACGTGAAAAAAACCTTTTCCCATCTTGTATGTTTTTAAGTTGTAATCGTCTAATTTAGATGTCGCGAAGTTACAATTTATTTGTTAGTTTTTAGTCTCATAATTTTTACAATCCTCTTATGTTTTTCCTTGTTTAAGTGTATTTAAAGATGTTTTATATTGGGTTTAAATAGTTAGAGTATAGTCCTAATTTTACTCGTATATTTTAAAAAATTATTAGATATGAGTTCTATTCGCCAAAAATATCCTGATTTTTTACAGATAATTATTAAAATTAGCGCTCCCCATTGTGTTGAATGGTACCAACTCCAATAACTCTGTCAAATAACGATCCAAAAGCTTTGTGGTAAACAATTACCGTGTAAATATTTTCAGTTTCTGAAAAATTACCTCTGATTTCAGATTCTGAGATTAAATCTTCAGATGATTTTGTGACGAATGTGTAATTATAAAACCCCTGTTTTAATAAAAAATTAGTAGTGTAATAGTTTGTTGAAGGGTCAAAAATCATCTTATTTTCTTCAGTAAGGTTAAAATTATTAAAAGCTCCATAGACATAAACTTCTTTATCCTCAAACTTTTGAGCAACTTCTAGAGAGAAATGCATCATTGCATAATCGGCCTCTGTCTTTGGATTTAATGCCTCAATATTTCGAATTATAAATTGACCATTAATATCTGGATTATAACTGTAGGATTTTAATTCTCTATTTACATATGGATATAGATAGTTGTGGAATATTTCTTTACGTTCAGACCTAGCAATACTTACACTTGCATTTCTTATGTTTTTGTTGTCAAAAAACAAGTATTCATTTCCTCCCCAAAAATTAGTTTTATTTGTGTAATTGTAAATAAGTTGATTTGGTTTGTAAAATTGAGGTCGAATTTTAGTAATGGCTGATTTCCAATTCTCATTTTGTAGAATAGCAACATGAATTTCTTGGCTCGGATTATTAATTTGAATTCGAGAATGGTTTACCAAAAATTGAATAGTTTGTTCTTTTCCCATATTTTTTGTGTTTCTACTTCTACTAGCTGAAACTCCAACAGTTGCAATATTCTCATACAGAGTAAAGCGCCTACTAAAAACCACTTCTCCAACGTCATCTAGAATTGAGAGACGATAATTTCCGCTTTTTGTAATTCTTGTATTTTGATTTGGAAATTTAACAGTATAGTGCGTGTAGTTTTGAAATGTATTAAAAGAATTTTCTACGTTAAAAATTACATTTGATTGAAATCCATTTATGTATTGATTTGATATCAAGTTACTTTCCTTCCAGTCATGTGTCATCAAATCTATTTTGTAATAATATTCTTTTTGATCTCCATCCAAGTCATCAAAGTTTAATTCTATAGTATTTCCTAGAGGAATAATGTGGTTAAAAGTAGTCTTACCTAAAGCCTTTAATTCAATAGATTTTATATTTGCTGGTGCTACATTTTGAGCATTAAGCGAATTAAAGATTAATAAGAAAAAAAATATAATTAGAGTGTTTTTCATAAAAACCTTATGATTTATTGTGAGAATTATCTGGTGTAATTTTTACAAATTTAATCAATATAAAACAAGATAGACAACACATCTATTTAGAATAATTATAAATAAGTTTAAATAGCTAATTTAAAGCTCTTTTTGTTCTAACATCCTAAGCAAAATCTTTAAATTTGCATGATTTTTTTAAATAACTAAATTTAGAAATTAACATGTCAAAAGACATTCGTATTAAAAAAGGTTTAGACATCAAACTTGTTGGTGAAGCATTACAAACTACCAACGAATTACCAGTCAAAGGTATGTTTGCCTTAAAACCTCAAGACTTTCACGGAATCATCCCAAAACTTATTGTCAAAGAAGGAGCTGAAGTAAAGGCAGGAGAATCAGTTTTTTATTCAAAAAGCGATGATCGTATTTTATTTCCTAGCCCAGTAAGTGGAAAAGTAACAGAGATTATTCGTGGAGCAAAGCGTAAAATTGTAAGTATTAAAATTGCTGCTGATGGTAAACAATCATTTAAGGATTTTGGCAAACAAGATCCAGATAAATTGTCTGTAGAAGAAGTAAAAAATCACTTGCTAAAAACTGGTTGTTGGCCATTTATAAAGCAGCGCCCTTATGATGTAATTGCAGATCCAAATCAAACACCAAAGTCAATTTTTGTTTCAGCTTATGCGAGTTCACCATTGGCTGCAAACTTTGACTACACTTTAGCTGGTAAAGAAAAAGAATTACAAGCAGCCCTTACAGCGATTTCCAAATTAACAGCTGGTAGCGTTCATGTTTCTGTAGGTAAAGGTTTAAACTCACCTTTTTCTGAACTCAAAAACATTGAACTTCATAGGGTCTCTGGTCCTCACCCTATTGGAAATGTGAGTACTCAAATTTCACAAATAGATCCTTTAAATAAAGGAGAGGTGGTTTGGGTTATTAATCCTCACGATCTTTTGATTGTTGGTGAATTATTAATAACTGGAAAATTCAATTTTACCAGAACTTTAGCATTAACAGGCTCTCAGTTTCAAAACCCATCTTATGTTTCAGTGGTTGCAGGTGCCTCCATTTCAAATGTTGTAGCAAATAATATAATCAATGATCATACGAGAATCATTAGTGGAAATGTTTTGTCTGGAACACAAGTTTCTGAAGATGATTTCTTAGGATACTATGACAATCAAATTACTGCAATTCCAGAAGGCGATGATTATGAATTCTTTGGATGGAATAAGCCAGTTTTTAATAAAATTTCTCCATCAAGAGCTTTGACTTTTTCTTGGTTAACACCAAACAAAAAATACGATTTAAATACAAATACAAATGGAGAACACAGAGCATTTGTTGTTACTGGATCTTATGAGAATGTATTTCCACTAGACATATATCCATTACAATTTTTAAAAGCCTGTATGTATCAAGATTTAGATGAGATGGAAAACTTAGGAGGTTACGAAGTTGCTCCCGAAGATTTTGCACTCACAGAATTTATTTGTGTTTCGAAACAACCACATCAGAAGATTGTTAGAGAAGGATTAGATTTAATGAAAGAAGAATTAGGCTAAAAAATAAATATCAAATGAGCTTAAAAAGTAATTTACATAATTTAAAAGAGAAGTATAAAGGAACAAAGATGGCTCCTGCTTTTAACGCAATCCATACTTTCTTATACTTGCCAAATGAGGTAACTCACAATGGAACTCATATTAAAGCAGCAGATGATTTAAAGCGTACCATGAATACCGTAATCATGGCTTTAATTCCATGTTTGTTGTTTGGTATGTTCAATGCAGGATATCAGCATTATGCAGCAATTGATGCGGCAAAAGGAATAACCACAGAATTCTCTGTTCTTGGAAGTTTTATTACTTGGGATAATTTTTGGATTGGAATTATTAAAGTACTTCCATTGGTTATAGTTTCTTACGCAGTAGGATTGCTAGTAGAATTTATTTTTGCTGTAATCAAAGGACATGAAGTAGAGGAAGGATACTTAGTAACAGGAATGTTAGTGCCGTTAATCGTTCCTATAGATACCCCGTTATGGATGCTTTCTGTAGCTGTAGTTTTTGGAGTTGTTATAGGAAAAGAAGTATTTGGAGGAACCGGTATGAATATTTTAAACCCAGCATTAACCATAAGAGCTTTCTTATTCTTTGCATACCCAACTTGGATGAGTGGAGATAAAGTATGGGTTTATGATGCTGTGAACAGGGTAGGGACACCAGATGCAATTTCAGGAGAAACAATCTTAGGGAGTTATGCACAAAATCAAGAAATAATATATTCTAACTGGGATATGTTTTTTGGTTTTATCCCGGGATCAGTTGGAGAAACCTCTACTTTTTTAATTTTATTAGGCGCTGCTTTCTTGATTTTTACTAAGATTGGTAGTTGGAGAATTATTCTATCTACTTTTATTGGTGCAGCCGTTATGGGACTAATTTTCAATCAAATTGTAGCACTAGATATTATTACCGATTCTAGTAAATTTTATGGACTAATGAATACAGATTGGTGGCAACACCTGATGATTGGAGGGTTAGCCTTTGGAGCTGTTTTTATGGCTACTGATCCAGTAACAGGATCTCAAACAAATAAAGGAAAATGGATTTATGGTTTCTTGATTGGATTTATTTCGATTATGATTCGTGTATTTAACCCTGCTTATCCAGAAGGTGTTTTCTTAGCTATTCTTCTAATGAATGTTTTTGCACCAACAATTGATCATTACGTTGTTCAAGGAAATGTAAAGAAAAGATTAAAACGTTTAAAAGCTAAAACTGCATAATTATGTCTAAAAAAACAGATAGTAATTCATATACAATGATATTTGCCATAGGAATGGTATTGGTTGTTGGCTCTTTATTAGCTTTTTTAGCATCGTCTTTGAAACCTAATATTAGCGAAAATAAAAGAATTGAAAAGCAACAGAACATCCTTTATGCAATGGGTGTTAATGAAAATGATGAGTCTAACGCTATTTTTGTTTCTACATCAGTTGCAGAACAAGAATTTAAAAAATATATAAAAAAGCAACTTGTTATTGAAGGTGATAATTTCACAGAAGATGAAAAAGCCTACATGATAGATGTAAAAAAAGAAAAATCAAAAGCAAAAAACGGTGGTACTAGAAAACTTCCTCTATTTGTTGGAGAGAAAGATGGTAAAACTTTCTACATAGCTCCAATTCGAGGTAAAGGACTTTGGGATGCTATTTGGGGATATGTAGCTATGGATGAGAATATGATTGTTCAGGGAGCTTATTTTGACCACAAAGGTGAAACCCCAGGTTTAGGTGCTAACATTAAGTACCGTTTCTTTATGGATGATTTCAAAGGAGAACATTTGCTAGACGCTTCTGGAAATTTTAAAGGAATTAGAGTAGCTAAAGGAAACAATGATCCTAAAAACGAAGAGAAAACAGATTATGAAGTAGACGCTATCGCGGGAGCAACAATAACAGGTGATGGAGTTTCAGCGATGATTAAATCTGATTTGAAATTATATGTTAATTATTTCAAAACACTAAAACAATAATTATATGGGACTTTTATCTAAAAAAGACGCAAAATTAATTACAGATCCATTAACTGATAACAATCCTATTACAATTCAAGTACTAGGGATTTGTTCTGCATTGGCAATTACTGCTGAGTTGAAAGCTTCAATTGTAATGTCTGTTTCTGTATTATTTGTTTTAGGGTTAGGAAATGTAGTGATCTCATTGATGAGAAATATTATTCCATCAAAAATTAGAATTATTGTTCAACTCATAGTTGTTGCAACTTTAGTAATCATTGTGGATTTAGTTTTAAAAGCTTTTGCTTATGAACTCAGTAAAACACTTTCTGTATTTGTAGGGTTAATCATTACAAATTGTATTATAATGGGACGTTTTGAAGCTTTTGCTTTAGGAAATGGCCCTTGGAAATCTTTTCTTGATGGAGTTGGAAACTCTTTAGGGTATGCAGTTATTCTTATTATAGTAGGATTTTTTAGAGAGCTATTAGGCTCTGGAACTTTACTAGGGATTCAAGTTTTAGGAGATCCAATTGAAAAAACAGGCTTATATGCTTTTGGATATGAAAATAATGGATTTATGTTATTATCACCAATGGCATTGATTGTAGTTGGCTTAATCATTTGGGTACAACGTAGTAGAAATCAAGCATTAATCGAAGAAAATTAAAAATATCATGGAACATTTAGAATTATTTTTCAAATCGATATTTATAGACAATATGGTATTTGCAACATTCTTAGGGATGTGTTCATATCTAGCTGTCTCGAAAAAAGTAACTACAGCGGTTGGTTTAGGTGCTGCTGTCATATTTGTATTGGCAGTTACCGTTCCATTAAACTGGTTGTTAGATCAATATTTACTTCAAGAAGGGGCTTTAGTTTGGCTAGGCTCAGAATATGCAGAATATGACTTAAGTTTTCTGTCATTCATCATGTTTATTGCAACAATAGCAACAATGGTTCAATTGGTTGAAATTATTGTAGAGAAATTTTCACCTTCCTTATACAATTCATTAGGAATTTTCTTACCCTTAATTGCGGTGAATTGTGCCATTTTAGGTGGTTCATTATTTATGCAATCTCGAGAAATTCCAAGTTTAGGTTTGGCGTTAACTTATGGAGTAGGATCTGGTATTGGATGGTTTTTAGCTATTTTAGCTATTGCAGCTATCCGCGAAAAGATTCGTTATTCTAGTGTTCCACCAGCCTTGAGAGGTTTAGGGATTACTTTCATTATAACAGGTCTTATGGCTATTGGATTTATGAGTTTTGGTGGGATGTTAACTGGAGGAGATGAAGAGAAAAAAGAAAAAAATACTGAAGCTACATTATCTAATAATTTAGAAAAAGAATCAAAGGTAACATCTATAATCTCTGCTGAAAAAAGTGAGAATGAAGAAGTAGCAGATAATATTAAAGAAATACAAAATTAGTATGATTACATTAGCAGCAAGTACCACAGGAACTATTTTAGCAACCGTAGCAGCTTTTTTACTGATTACGTTGTTGTTGGTAGCGTTATTATTGTTTGTAAAACAAAAATTATCTCCTTCAGGTCCAGTAACAATTACAATAAATGGAGAGAAAAAAATTGAGGTAGCTTCTGGAAGCACTTTGTTAACAACTCTAGGTAATGAAAAAATATTTTTACCTTCTGCATGTGGTGGTGGTGGATCTTGTGTTCAGTGCGAATGTCATGTAAATTCAGGAGGAGGAGAAGCTTTGCCAACTGAAACCCCACATTTTTCTAGAAAAGAATTAAAACACGGAATACGTTTAGCCTGTCAAGTTAAGGTGAAACAAGATATGGATATTTCAATTCCAGAAGAAATATTTGGAATAAAGAAATGGGATGCTACTGTAGTTCGTAACTATAATGTAGCCTCATTTATTAAAGAATTTGTTGTTGAAATCCCTGAAGATATGGGGTATAAAGCTGGTGGTTACATTCAAATTGAAATTCCTAATTGTGAGGTTAAATTTTCAGATATAGATATAACAGCTCATCCAGAAGAGCATGAAACTCCTGATAAATTTCAAGCAGAATGGGATAAGTTTGGTTTATGGCCTTTGGTTATGAAAAATAATGAAACTGTAGAACGTGCCTATTCAATGGCTTCTTATCCTGCAGAGGGAAGGGAGATTATGTTAAATGTTCGTATTGCTACTCCACCATGGGACCGTTCAAAAAACGGATGGATGGATGTAAATCCAGGTGTAGCTTCCTCTTATATTTTTGCTCAAAAGCCAGGAGATAAAGTAATTATTTCTGGTCCTTATGGTGAGTTTTTCATTAACGAGTCTGATTCGGAAATGTTATACGTTGGTGGAGGTGCAGGTATGGCTCCAATGCGTTCTCACTTATATCATCTATTTAAAACTTTAAAAACAGGACGTAAAGTTACCTATTGGTATGGTGGTAGATCAAAAAGAGAATTATTTTATATAGACCACTTTAAATCTTTAGAAAGAGATTTTCCTAATTTTAAATTCTATATGGCTTTATCTGAACCAATGGAGGAAGATAATTGGAAAGTAAAAGATGGTATTGAGGGAGATGGTGACGGTTTTATTGGATTTATTCACAACTGTGTTATAGATAATTACTTAAATCATCATGATTCTCCAGAAGATATTGAATTGTATTTTTGTGGACCACCTTTGATGAACAAAGCGGTTCAAAAAATGGGTGAAGATTTTGGTATTCCAGATGAAAATATCAGATTTGACGACTTTGGAGGATAATGGAAAGAATTCCCTAATTAAAACTTATAAAAACCAGCATAACAGCTGGTTTTTTATATTAATATAGTTTCTAATTTATAGTTAGGCTCATCATTTTCATATTCAAACAATTTAGAATAATCCATTACATTAGCTACGTCATCTAATTTACATAAATAAGAAATTACAGCTGATAATCCGATAAATAAAGTTTCTTTGTGTCTTGGATTTTGTGGTTTTTGATTGTAATGGCAAAGCGGTGTTTTAAAACCACAAGCTTCCAGAAAAACCTTTTCAATTTTTAATAATTCCTGTGGACTATATCCATTAAATGTTCTTCCTAATTTTTGATGAACTGTTCCTATGTAATTTAATTGTAAAGAACCATGGTCATTAGATAAATGTTTCCAACTATCATGGTTATCTAGGATATTTCCCACAGCACATGCAGCACAATCTTCTGGGTCTAGTGTATTGTTATGAAAGGCTTTGTATAATTTTATGATAGCCTCTTCTAATCTTTTTGGAGTCTTCATATCTATATCTATTTGTTCCCCTCTAATGTACAAAAGATTTTGATGATCTTAATAATTAAGCAATATTTTATAACTCTTTTTTACGATTTTTAGTTAAGTTGATTTTCTTAGTTATCAAAAATGACTTCAATCTTAGAGTAGCACAAATAAACAAGTTACCTTTGTTTAAATTTTTAAACATGGCTACCTTTAAAGACTTAGACTTATCTAACCAACTTTATAACAGTATTCAAGAATTGGGTTTTATACACCCAACTCCTATTCAAGATGCTGCTTATTCTGTAGTTCGATCTGGAAAAGATATCGTAGGAATTGCACAGACCGGAACAGGGAAAACATTTGCTTATATGTTACCAATTTTAAGAGATTTAAAATTCTCAAAGCAAGTAACTCCTAGAGTTTTAGTGGTTGTCCCAACACGTGAATTGGTATTACAGGTTGTAGATGAAATTGAAAAGCTAGCCAAATATATTAATATTAGAGTTTTAGGGGTTTACGGTGGTACAAATATCAATACTCAAAAACAGTCAGTTGCTCAAGGAGTAGATATCATTGTGGCCACCCCAGGAAGATTATATGATTTGGCTTTGAGTAATGTCTTAAAACTGAAATCGATTCAAAAACTAGTCATAGACGAAGTTGATATAATGCTAGACTTAGGCTTTCGTTTTCAGTTGCTTAATATTTTTGATTTACTGCCAAAATCAAGGCAAAACATTATGTTTTCTGCTACAATGACTGATGATGTTGATAATTTGATAAAAGATTTTTTTAAATCTCCTAAGAGGATTTCTGTAGCATTAAGCGGTACACCTCTAGATAACATTAAACAAACCTCTTATTTAGTATCTAATTTTTATACTAAGGCAAATTTATTGACCCATCTTTTAACTGATAGAGATGTTTTTACAAAAGTTCTAGTTTTTGTGTCGAACAAAAGAAGAGCAAATCTTTTATTTAATGTTGTAGAAGAATTCTTTGGGTCAGAGAGTTGCATTATCCATTCTAATAAAACTCAAAATTATAGAATTCGGTCTATTCGACAGTTTGATGAAGGTATTAATCGTATCCTAGTAGCTACAGATGTCATGGCCCGTGGATTAGATTTAGATGGAATCTCCCACGTTATTAATTTTGACACACCGTATTTTCCAGAAAATTATATGCATAGAATTGGTAGAACTGGACGTGCAGAACAAGAAGGAAAAACGATTCTATTTTCAACAAATAAGGAAATAGAAGCAAAAGAGAGAATTGAAACATTAATGAGGTATAAAATTCCAGTTCTTGATTTTCCTAGTGAAGTTGAAATCTCTAAACAATTAACTGAAGAGGAAAGGCCCAAAGAAGATCAAGAAATTTCCAAAAATAGAGTTTCTGAAGAATATATTCCAGGTCCTGCTTTTCACGAGAAGAGTGAAAAAAATAAAAAGACAAATCAAGGGGGTTCTTACAGAAGAGAAATTGCTAAAAAATACAAAAAACCAAAAACTCGTGGTGATAAGAATTATAATTTAAGAAAGAAGAGGAAGTAGCCTATCAATAAAAAAAAGTATACTATACAATTATGCAAGTTTTAACAAAACAAGAATTACATAATCTAGCCATGAATATAATTGGCAAGAAGCTTGAGAAGATGGGGTATGAGTTTCAAGCTATTAATAGTCAATTAAAAAGGCATCCGCAATTTGTATTATTTAAAAAAGGTGAGCCTACAATTTTTGTTTTGGTAAAAGCCTCTAATAATATTCAGAACCCTGATCAATATGATGTAGTATGGATGGAGACTTTTAAAGAACATGCAAAAAAACAAAATGCTAAAGTATGGTTTGCAGGGGTTGGAATTGCTAATGCAGAAAGTGTAGAGAATCCTGTTTTTAAAGATCAACCCTATTATGTTGCGTTCAAAGATTTTATTAAAATTATAGAATAAAAAAAGCATCACCTCAGTGATGCTTTTTTTATTGAACTTTGGGGCGTTTATTCAGCTTTAGTCTCTAACATTTCAAAGAACTGACCAATTTTTGGTAAAATAATAATTTTTGTTCTTCTATTTTTAGATTTGTTAGCAGGAGTGTCATTTGGAGCCAAAGGTACGTAACTACTTCTACCTGCTGCGATTAATCGACTGGGCTCTACCGCAAATTTATTTTGTAATATTCTAGTAATTGACGTAGCTCTTTTGGTAGATAAATCCCAATTGTCTGCTATAATTTCATTGCTGATAGGTGTTGCATCTGTATGACCTTCAATCATTACATCCATTTCTGGTTGGCTATTAATAACAGTAGCAACTTTTTCTAAAACTGGAAATGCTTTTTCTGTTATGGTATAACTTCCACTTTTAAACAGTAGTTTATCAGAAATAGAGATAAAAACAACGGTTTTTTCAACATTAATTTCAATATCCTCATCATCAATACCATCTTGTAACTCTTTTTTCAAGTTGAAGGCTACAACTAAATTTAAAGAATCTTTTTTAGTGGCAGCAGCTCTAATTCTATTAATATATTTATCTTTTTTGCTTAATTGAGCAAGTGTTTCTTTAATATTATCAGTAGCTCCTTGAGTTAAAACTGTTAAGTTATCAACATATTCAAGAGTTTTCTTTTTATCATTTTTTAAATCAGCGATGATATTATTTAAGTTCGCTACATCAGCATCGCATTTTTCATTATCAATAACACATTTAGTTAAACTGTTTTTTACAGCTAGAAGTTCATCTTTAGTCTTATTATGCTTAGTTTGAAGTGCTGCATATTCTTTCTTTGAAATACATGAGCTAATGAAAATCGAGGAGATTAATAGTACAATTATTTTTTTCATTTTTTTGATATTGAAGATTACTACTAACAAAGTTAAAAATATTGAGAGTAAAACAATGGTGATTTTCAAATATTTATGAACGATTTATGAAAACTTTAAATTGTATCTTTGCTTTACAAATATTATCTAATGAAAAAAGACATTTTTGTACTTTTATTTTTCTCACTTTTTGTACTAGTTTCATGTAAGGAAGCCAACAATGAACCTGTAAAACTTCAAGGACTTGTTTTTGGAACCACCTATAATATTATTTATTACGATACCAAAACTAACTTCAGTAAAGAAATTAATCAACTATTTGATGATGTAAATCATTCGATATCTACCTATATAGATTCATCAGATATCTCTAGAATTAATCGAGGTGAAAATGGTTTTGTTGTAGATGCTTATTTCAAGGAAGTTTTTTTTAAATCTGAACGTATATTTAAAGAAACAAATGGTTATTTTGACCCAACTGTAGGCGATCTAGTTAATGCCTGGGGTTTTGGTCCTGAAGCTCCTCTTAATAATTTAGACAGCTTAAAAGTTAAAGAGTTAATGAATTTTGTTGGGTTTGATAATGTTGAAATTAAAAATGACAAGGTGTATAAAAAATATCCTGAAACTTATTTTGATTTTAATTCTATAGGAAAAGGTTTTGGCTTAGATGTTGTTGCAAGGTTTTTAGATTCAAAAGGTATAAATAATTATTTAGTTGAAATTGGTGGCGAGGTAAGACTAAAAGGAACAAAGCCAGAAGGTAAATTATGGACTGTTCAATTAGATAATCCTAATACAGATGGAACTAGATCTGCATATTCATATTTAGAATTAACAAATACTTCCATGGCAAGCTCAGGAAATTACAGAAAATTTAGAATAACCCCAACGGGTGATAAATACGTGCATACAATTAATCCAAAAACAGGTTATGCTGAGGAAAGTAATCTTTTATCCGCCTCAGTTATTGCAGAATTAGATTGCGCAGATGTAGATGCTTATGCAACTGCCTTTATGGCTATGGGTTTTGAAAAGACAATAAAATTCTTAGAAACCAAACCAGAGCTCAAAGTAATTCTTATTTATGTTAACGAAGCTGGTGATTTGGCCGAGTTTAGAAGTTAAACTTTGTATACTACAGGTAAAATTTCACCATTCATTAAACAGTATTTGTTGCAAAGCTCTGCAGAAATCTCTTTGGAGTAATCGACTTCCTTTACTGTAAAACCAATAGATCTAAGTTTTTTAAAATAATCTAGACCATAAATTCTTACATGATCATATTGCCCAAAAACCTTTGCCCTTTCTTTTCGATCTATTATTGAGTTGTCTTCAAAAGTAATTTTACGATTTAAATCCTGAGGTATTTGGAAAATACCCATGCCTCCTTTTTTCATAACTCTATACAATTCTTGCATTGCTTTGGTATCATCTGGAATATGTTCTAATACATGATTACAAAAAATAACATCAAAAGAATTGTCATTGAAAGGTAAATTAGTAATATCTGCTTTCACATCAGCTATTGGTGAATCTAAATCAGCAGTAATATAGTCATGATTTAATTTTTTAAAACGGGATAAAAAACATTGTTCTGGAGCCATGTGTAAAACCTTTTTCTTTGATGTGAAGAAGTTGGTTTCATTGGTTAAATATAACCATAATAATCTATGACGCTCAAGAGAAAGTGTGCTTGGTGAAAGAACGTTTTGTCTTTGAACTTGATAGCCATACGGTAAAAACTTACGAAAACTTTTGTTGTCTATGGGATCTGTAAATTTATTTCCTTTTAAATAAAAAGCGATAATAGGTCTTACTACATAACTCAATTTAATAAGTAATGGGCGTGGAACTATATTTAATATGATTTTAAATAATTTCAATAAGTAAGTTTACAACGTTGTTCTATTGAACTCAAGCTCTTCATTGCTATCTATTCCTAAAGCTTCATAAATGTACTTGAAAGTAGATAAAAGTTCTGGTTTTCCGTCTACAATTGCAATATTATGTTCAAAATGCGCACTAGGTTTACCATCTTGAGTAAGTATAGTCCATCCATCTCTAAGATGATTAATTCTATGGGTGCCTAAATTAATCATAGGTTCAATGGCTACTACCATTCCATTCATTAGTTTTTTCCCTCTTCCACGCTTTCCATAATTAGGCATTTCAGGATCCTCGTGCATTTTTCTTCCAAGTCCATGACCAACAAGCTCTCTTACAACACCATAACCTCTGTCTTCACAATATTTTTGAATGGCATATCCAACATCACCAATTCTATTCCCAACTTTTAATTGACGAATTCCCTCATATAAACTTTGCTTGGTAACTTCAAGTAATTTTTTTGTTTCTTCTTCAATTTCTCCTACAGCAAATGTGTAGGCATGATCACCGTAAAAGCCATTTTTTAAAGCACCACAATCTATTGAAATAATGTCTCCTTCTTGTAAGGGTTTATCATTTGGAATTCCATGGACAACTTGAGCATTAGGGCTCATACATAATGTATTAGGAAAATCATAAAGTCCTAAAAATCCAGGAATAGCATCTTGAGAACGAATATATTCTTCAGCTATTTTATCTAAATATAAGGTAGTAACCCCAGGCTTTACTTCTTTAGCAAGTATTCCTAAAGTTCTAGAGACCACTAGTGCACTTTCGCGCATAATTTCTATCTCCTCTTTATTTTTTATTTTAATCATAGTAGAATTTAAAGTGTAAAGATAAATTAATTTAAAAAATACAGCATATGAAATCCTATCCAAGAAAGGTTATTATTATAAAACGTTAAACTGCTTTAGTATAGAGATAAAATAGATTTATTTTTGGTAAGGGTGTTTGTAATTTCCTCCTTTCAAGATTTTTAAAATATCTTTTTCTATTGTTTTTTTAGAATGTTCTACAAAGCGACCAATTTCTAGACCATCTCTATAAAAAATAAATGTAGGAGTATGTTTTATCGCATATCCCTTTTGAAGATTATTTGGAGTTTTCTTTCCTATAGTAATTCCAATCATTTTGTAATTTTTTTCAAGATCAAATTCAACTAAATCCATGATTTTATAAAATTTAGGAAGTACTCTTTTGCTATCGTGGCACCAACTTCCAATAAAGGATTTGATAGAAATATTGTGAAGCTTTTTTTTTATTTTTTGAGTAATTTTTTTGTCTGGAGTATACGTATCATAGTTTTTTGAAAACCAATCACTATGTTTACCATTCAAGAAGTCAGACTTATCAATATAACCGATTAAATTACCATTAATATTGTCCTTGCTTTGACCATTAGTAAATAAAAATGAACACAAGAAAATTACAAATAGAAGTTTCCTCATATTAAAGCAGTGATTTTCTTGTCATTTCTTTAGGTTGTTGAACCCCCATAAGTTCGAGGATTGTTGGAGCAATATCTCCTAATACACCATTTTTTATGAATTTAATTTCTTCATCAATCAGAATCATAGGAACTGGGTTTGTTGTATGAGCGGTATGTGGGCTTCCATCAGGATTCATCATAGTTTCACAATTTCCGTGGTCTGCAATTAGAAGGGTTGTATATCCATTTTGTAAGCCAGTGGAGACAACGTCCTTTGTACATTTATCAACTGTTTCACAAGCTTTTACTGCAGCATCAAATACTCCCGTATGACCAACCATATCTCCATTGGCAAAGTTCAAGCAAATAAAATCTACCTCACCTTTCTCTAATTCAGGAACTATGGCATCTCTGATTTCATATGCACTCATTTCAGGTTTTAAATCATAGGTTGCTACTTTTGGTGAAGGACAAAGTAATCTTTTCTCTCCTATAAATTCTTTTTCTCTTCCTCCCGAAAAGAAAAAAGTAACATGAGGGTATTTTTCAGTTTCTGCAATTCTAATCTGTTTCTTTTTGGCAGTTTCTAAAACCTCACCTAATGTATTTTCAATATTTTCACTATTGTAGACTACTTTAATGTTCTTGAAAGTTTTGTCATAATTTGTGAGTGTTACAAAATAAAGTGATTTTTTGTACATTGAGAATTCAAGATGGTCTTTCTGACTTAAAACTTCTGTCAATTGTCTTCCTCTGTCTGTTCTAAAG
>Ga0228670_1000282_pt1 | contig 30308 bp, 25 predicted proteins | sample 85DmetaG_FD_182785 | JGI IMG/M metagenome (GOLD analysis project Ga0228670, IMG submission 182785) | Seawater microbial communities from Monterey Bay, California, United States - 85D | ecosystem: Environmental > Aquatic > Marine > Coastal | place: USA: California | collected 2016-10-13
AGTATTTCTAATGCGTCTAGTTCTCATTCACTTATTTGTTTCATATCACGAAATTAGTTATTATTCTTTTAGAGTATACTTAATTTTTCTAAAAGTTGCGTTTCGTGATAGATTCTACCTATTTTTAATTGACTTATATTTATATTAAATTATAATAATAATGTTATATTCTTTTATATAACAAATATAAAAATAAAATTAATAAATTTTTTGGAACGCTCTTATGAAAAAATATCTTATAACAACATGTGCTATTTTCTTGTACTTTTTTTGTTTTAACGCTCAAGCTGATCCAATAAAAGATTGCAACGACTGTTTTGAAATAAGAACGTATGATGATAATATATTTATTTGCAAATCACGTGAAAAGTATATCAAATACATACTGCAATGTAAAAAAATTGCCAGTCAAGCTTTTAAACCACCTCAAAATGGAGAATTCCCAAATTGGGAATCAGTTGATATACGTATTGCATTAAAAGATTGTGAAGATGAAGCAAAAGAAATATTTTGTAAAAGAAAAAACATAAAGAAATAATAGTATACAAAAGCCTCATATTATTCAAATAATATGAGGCTTTAAAATTGAAATAAAAAACATTGAAATAAAAAGATATTTCACTATACTTGATTTACAAGCATCTGAGTGGCTATCAACCATAAGCTTAGAGGAAGAAAATTTTGGAAATAATCCAAAATGACTAGAACCTCTCAGAGTCGAAAATCTCTGTTATCAAAATAAAATAAAGTACCTGCTTTAGGTGGTAACTTCCAGCCATGCTGGACCGAAAGCATAGAAACAAGTTTTTCTAAAACACTAGGAAAATTCGTTTGTATGCTTTTTTATAAATAAAAAAATATGTTAATCACACAACTTACAGAATATACAATAAAAAACTCTCAATTTATTGGTTTTATAATTTTTTTCATACTTTACTGCCTTTATAAAAAAAGAATAAATGACAGCCTAATAAAAAATATAGACTACATTATAATATTTATCATACTCTCAATACTTTACCCCTTAGAAAACAGCACAGAAAATATTGGTATACTTTTGGGAATATGAGCTTTTTGGTATTGATTTAGTCAATTCAAAATAAACAAACAGTATGAAATAATAGCAAAGTTTAACGATAATAGAAAAAATAGTACAAACTTTGCAGAAGCCTTTAATAATTTATTAGACAATAGCCAAATATTATCATCACTTATAGATACCGAAAAAAATAAAATGATTTTATTAAATCGTAGAATGTGAGATATACTACATGAGTGGAGTAAAGGTGTAAATTTAGACGAAATTAAAGAATTAATCGAGAAAGATATACTTAGGGTGAAAGAACTTGATTTTGTAACTAAAAGTTTTAGATTATCAATAAAAGAAAAGGAAACCCTTATAAAAGAGTTAAATAATGATGAAATTAAAAATAAGATTAAAAATGAAATTGATATGTTAGAAATACTAATCAAAAGTATAAACGATGCATACGATCAAACTTTTAAAAAAGAATGCAAATGTGAAAAAATAAAAAGAAATATTATAAGACTGTTAAGACCATAAATAAAGACCTTAATTTTATATTAATAAAATAACAATACCAATGACCAACTACGAAAAAGTAAACCTAAAACAATCATTTCCAGAATTAGAGGAGAATATCCTGAAATTTTGGGAGGAGAATAAAATATTTGAAGAATCAATTGAGACCAGAGAAAACTCTGAGGAGTTCAATTTTTATGATGGACCTCCATTCGCTACTGGGACTCCCCACTACGGACATATCCTAGCTGGGACGATAAAAGACGTGATACCAAGATACCAAACGATGAAATGATTCAAAGTAGATAGAAAGTTTGGTTGGGACTGTCATGGACTCCCTATCGAAAATATCGTAGAAAAAAAACTCGGTATCTCAGGAAAAGACGAAATAGAAAAAAAAGTATGAGTGCATACCTTTAATGAAACATGTAGAGAAAACGTATTTACCTACGCGGAAGAATGGAAGAAAACCGTAAATAGAATGGGAAGATGGGTGGATATGGAAAACGACTACAAAACTATGGATACCCCTTTTATGGAATCAGTTTGGTGGGTATACAAAGAACTCTATAAAAAAGGACTTATCTACGAAGGACATAGAGTCGTACCATACTGTCCAAGATGTTCTACTCCCCTCTCCAACTTCGAAGTAAACCAAGGATATAAAGACAAGCAAGACAAAACTGCAACGGTAAAATTCAAAATTATAGGAAAAGAAAATGAATACATCCTTGCCTGGACGACTACTCCATGGACCCTCGTTGCCAACCTCTGACTTGCCGTTGGAAAAGATTTAGAATATATCAAAATACAAGATAAAAAAACAAAAGAACTCTATGTGCTCGCAAAAGATAGACTCTGAAATTATTACAAAAATGAGGAAGAATACGAAATAGTAGAAACCGTAAAATGAAGTGAGTTAGTAGGCATCAAATACGAACCAATATTTGATGATTTTGCATTGCTAAAAAGTGAAGGAAAACTCCCTCAAGGAATGGAACTCTGAGAAAATACATACTCGGTAGTAGAGTGACACCACGTAACGACTGATTCAGGTACTGGAGTTGTTCATATTGCTCCAGCTTATTGAGAGGATGATGCACTTATAGGAAAAGAGCAAAACCTCGGTTTTGTTTCACACATCGATGACCTCTGAAAGACACAACATCTAAAAGACCATAATGAAACACAGGTCTTTGATTTTAATGACATTGCTCTTGGGAACTTAAAGCAAGAACAAAAAACCGTACAAATAAATACCATTGACCACTCATACCCACACTGTTGGAGATGTGATTCTCCACTCATATACAGAGCTATAGGAGCATGGTATGTTGCTGTTGAAAAAATTAGAGATAAAATGGTTGCGAATAATGAGAAAATCAATTGGACTCCAGAAATGATAAAGCACGGAAGATTTGGAACCTGGATATGACAGGCGAGAGACTGGAATATATCTAGAAACAGATACTGGGGGTCTGCGATACCAGTATGGCAAAATGAAGATAAAACCGAAGAAATATGTGTCTGAAGTATTCAAGAGCTCTATGAATACAACAAAGACTTCTGACAAATAGAAGAAAAAAACGGAGAATATTTCTACGCAAATACGGGAAAACCAATAGATATACATAAACATCTCGTTGATGAAATACTCATCAAGAATCCTGAAACGTGAAATACTCTCAAAAGAGTACCTGAAGTACTCGACTGTTGGTTCGAATCCGGAAGTATGCCATACGCAAGTAAACACTACCCTTTTGAGGATGAAAAAAACTTCAAATTCCCTGCTGACTTCATCGCTGAATGACTCGATCAAACCAGAGGATGGTTCTATACCCTTTTGATACTTGGAACCGCTCTATTTGATAATACACCATTCCTCAATTGTATAGTAAATGGTACGGTTCTCGCTGAAGATGGACACAAGATGTCAAAATCAAAACAGAACTACCCAGATCCAAATCTCATATTTGAAAAATACTGAGCAGATGCTCTGAGGTTCTACCTTATGAACTCCCCTGTTGTTGAAGCACAGGACTTCCGTTTCGCAGAAAATTGAGTAGAAGAAGTACTCAGAAAAGTGATTCTTCCTTTATGGAATACCTACTCTTTTTTCACGACCTATGCAAATATAGATAATTATGAACCAAAGAAATGAAATATTTTTTATTCTAGACACGGAGAAACAGAAAATAATGTTGCATGAATGATGACATGATGAGATGCTGAATCGCCACTCACTGAAAAATGAAAAAACCAAGCAAAGCAAACCGCAAAGAATTTCAAAATAGGAAACATAAAATTTGATAAAATTCTTGTTAGCCCGAGAGAAAGAGCAATACATACAGCTGAAATTATTAAAGAAGAACTCGGATATGATGTAGAAATCGAAATAAGAGAAGACCTTAATGAACAAATCTCAGGAAAGTTCTATGGAAAAACACTCCAAGAAATTGCAAATGAATACAAAATAGACGTTACTGATACCTATACTCTCAGAACCATCTATAAGAATAAGAAACATAATTGAATAGAATGAATAGAAGATTTTGAAAAAAGAGTACTTTGAGAGTACCACAAAATAGAAAAAGAATTCGATGAAAAAAATGTTCTTATAGTGGCCCACGCTGGAACATTTAGACCTATCAATAAATACCTGAATAATCTCACAAAAGAGGAAGCATATTATTCCGGAGCAACATGTCCAAACGCAACTATTTTAAAACTCCCAAATTATGTAAAATCAAACCCTCTTGATAGATGGATAGTATCAGAACTTCACTCTGTAATAAAAGAAGTAAACGCATGATTTGATGAATACAAACTCAATGATGCAACCAAGCCTATCGTAAAATTTATGGATAACCTAACAAACTGGTACATCAGAAGATCAAGGAAAAGATTCTGGAAATCTGAGAACGACGGAGATAAAACGCAAGCATATAATACTCTCTACGAAGTTCTTATAGAGCTCTCAAAAGTAATAGCACCATTTATGCCATTTGTATCTGAACATATTTACAAAGAACTCAGTGGAAACAAATCCGTACACCTTACATCTTTCCCTGAAGCAATCAAATGATTCATATCAAAAGATTTAAATGAAAGCACCCATAAAGTACAAAATATTATTAGCCTCTGACTTGCATGGAGAGCAAATAACAAAGTAAGGGTAAGGCAGCCTCTAAAATCTATTACCATCACTAATAAACTAGAAGAATACTATATAGATATCATAAAAGAAGAACTCAATGTAAAAGAAGTAATTGCCGTAGATTGAAATACTCTTGCCGAACAAATATGTAAACCAAATGGAAGAGCCATAGGTCCAAAGTTCTGAGCCAACGTAAAATTTATCATGCAAGAAGCAAAATCTGGAAACTTCAAAATGCTTGAGAATGGAAATGCAATGGTATGAGATTTCGAACTAGAGACATGAGACTTCGAACTCGTATTTATAGCTGGAGATTCAAAGTATAAAATTGAGGCTTGATTTTGAATTGTTATTGCAATGGATGATGAGATTACTCAAGAGCTCAAGCTTGAGTGATACGCAAGAGATATAATGAGACATATACAGGAAGCGAGAAAAGAAGCTTTATATAATGTTGAAGATAGGATAGAGATAAATATCAGTTGAGAACATACGAAAGAAATTCTTTCTCTATTTAAAAAGAATATAGAAAAAGAAACTCTCTCTCAGATAAATACTACTCTTCCCTCAGCTGATTTAGAAAAAATAGTTGAAATAGAAGATTTTGAGATAAAAATCTCTCTGAAGAAATAAAAAATTAAATAGAAAAAAGGTATAGAAAATTAATTTTCTATACCTTTTTTGAAGAGATTCTAGAAGAAAAATTGCTTTTTATCATATAGTGTATATCATAAATATTATATACTAAATACATATAAAGTAAATGGACAAAAAAAGCCAGAAAGAATTTGAAATGAATATAAAAGAAGATGCTAGTTTCTTGGAAAGAAGCCTATTATTAAGTAGTGCCGAACAAGTAGAAGATACTCTCACAAAATACTTTCTCGTTATCGGATCAAAGCAAGAAAGAGATATGAACAAGTATTTTAATAACTCAATTCATGCCCTTGACAAAAAGACGCAAACATATGTAAAAAACACAAAAAAACAAATTGTCGAAATCATCTCAAGTATCAAATGGAATACTCCAACTCAAAATGAGAAGGGAAAAAAATATAGCTATGGGATATACAATAAATTGAAAACTGCATGAGTAGCATTAGAATACTTTATGCTCTACTTACTTGAAAAAACGAATAAAAAAAAGAATATAGAATTCAATCACCTCCCTATTGAAATGGATAAAATCTGAATAGACTTTATGACCTATTATGAATGAATAAACTTTTGAATACAAGTTACATACAGAAAAGACAAAAAATGAATTGAAGCAAAGGAAATTGATTTACATAATATAGCTACTGTAATTGATAATCCAAAAGAAACCAAGCCGGCAATCTCTAGAAAAAGATATAAATTTAATCAAGAAAACCCAATAGATACATCTAACTTTCATGAAAAACATATCCCTGACATACCGGTATTATTTATAATAAACTCCGAAACTTCTAGAAAACTATATGAAAGTATCAGAAAAGTTGAAAAAAACTCCGGAGAAAACAACGAAAATCATATAACCAAAAATATATTCGAGAAAGCCATTGATGATAAGGAGAAAATACAAAAAAGAAATTGAAAAGTACAAAATAGTGGCACAGAAGATGAAGTAACAAATATGTTTAGAGAAGCATATGATGAATGGGAAAAAAAATATTTTGACAGTAGATGACCTGAAATATATCTAGAACAAGAGGTTCAAAATGAATTAAAGCTCATATCAAAAACGTATACGAGATGCTTTCATGAAGCAATGAAAATTATTAAAAAAATGAGTCGAAAGAATGATATATTTTTTGATAAAGAAACTAAAAAATGAATATTTTCGGTATCTTATTTAGCAAAAAGCTCTACTATTACAGTATCATTTTTCAAAAAGATAGAAAACTGAAAAGAGTTTATTTATAGTCTAAAATTCTATATTACAAACAACGCAGTTCAAAAAATGCAATGAAAACAAAGAGTTAAAAAAAGAAACATGAAGGCTCCAAAGCTAATAAGCTATCCAGAAAGAAAAAAGAGCTAAACAAGAAGCTCTTTATATCTCTTTTTTCATCACTTAGTTGGGTAAATTCAAGTAAGACAAGCCATACAAGCTCAACGAACTTTTGTTTGAGTCATTTTAATCTTTCATACTACTCTTATCAATCACTCTACCGAGAGATGATTCAAGGAATCAGCTCAAATATACTCAGAAATACTCTCAATTTCTTCTTGTTTTAAATCTGAGATATCTGTAATATACTTTCTCGCGATAAGTTCATCAGGAGTAGACATATTGATACCATAGAAACAAGGAGCAAATATTGGAGGAGATGGAATACGTACATGAACCGATCTTGGATTATAATGCTCTTTGAGTAACTTTATAAGAGGTATCATCGTCTTCCCTCTTACGATACTATCATCTATCAAATAAATATCTTTTCATTCTACAAATTTTCTAAAGTTTGGATTAAAAATATATTTTGCTTTTACTAGTGCGTCAATATCATTTTTATTCGCAATAAATGTCCTTCCAGAGTCAGGGCTCTTATTAATAGCTCACCTTAACAATTTTATTCATAATCCATCCGCAAATCCAGCTGCCTGTTCCAAAGAACTCGCTGGTACATCCATAACAATACTATTTTTTTTATCTAACTTGTCTCTATTTTCATCTAAAGCAAGTTGTTGTCATAATCGTCTTCTCTTTAATGAAACTGATTTAGCTCAAATCGATGAATTTCTATCAGAAAAGTATATAAGTTCAAAAATACAAGGAGTTTTATTGATCTTAATATTGAGCATGCTCTTTTTTGGTTTTTTTCCTCATTGGACCTCTACAATTTCTCAAGGCTTCAAAAAATCTATTTTATCACATCACAGATCAGTAAGAGCACTACTTTCACTCGAAAAAATAAATTTATTATCAACAATTCACCAAGAAAGAGGATGAAGGTCGTTCCCATCTTTTGCGATAGCCATATTTCAATTTTTATCCAAAATAGAAATATTACAAGCTCCATCAATTTTCCCTAAGACAGTTTCAAGAATATTTTTCAAGTTAGTATTCCCATTCTGCATTTCATCGATGATCAAAAACTTCAATACTTCAGTATCAAGACCTCATAATTTAAATATATGACCTTTTTGTTCTAGTTCAGTCGTAAGCTCTTTTGTATTTACAATATTTCCGTTAAAAGAAAACGAAAATCACATTTCATTATTTTCTTCTATTTTATCAAAGTTATGTTGAAACGGCTGAAGAGCTTCAGAAGTATTGTTCCCTCAGCTTGTTGGATACCTAGAGTGTCATATGAGTGCTGATATAGTTAATTTCCTTTCAAATAAAAAATCAATAACATCAGAATTAAAATCTTTGAAACGAAATGTATCTATACTATTATCTTCTTTCAAAACACTGATACCATAACCATCTTGTCATCTATTCTTATTTGATTTCAATGCTTTAAGAATAGCATCTGATGTATCAATAGAACCAAAAAGAGAACACTCTTCTTTTTCAGAAGAGTGCTTTAATTTATATACTCAAACAATTCAACACATAAAGGAAATATTTTAAAGGAGTTATTAAAAATAATAATAAAAGAAAAAGAGAGAAAAGCAATACAAAAATAAAGTTTTAAAAAACACTTTATTTTATCAATAAAGTGTTTTTGGGTTAAGGCCGTACATTTAGAATAAACTATATAGCTTTCTTTCTTGTTTTATGAAAAGAAGCAGCTTTATTTCCATTTAATAATCAAATTTTTGAATCAATTTTATCATTATCATCTTTTAAAGATTTAATAACTCATTTCAAATCACTTATCTGATCTCTTAATCCTTTGATTTCTCATTCCAAAGATTCAATTTGTTTTTCATCTTGCTCTACTAATGAAAGATTCTTTTTCTTAATAGTAGTTATTTGTTCGATAAATCCTCAGATAGCTGTTTCAAGATCGAAAGTGTCGTTCTCTGCTGATGTAGTTTCTTTATTTTCAACTTTTATATCATTTTTTAAATCAGATATTTCATTCAATGCTCCACCAAAGTCTATAGTCGTATCTTCTTTTACTGGAGTCGAGTCTAAAGGAACTTCTTTTTGAGCTACTGGCTCATCAGGAGTCAACGAAAAATCTAAATTTAAATCACTTCCTGTATCAACTACTTCTTCTATGGAAGTATTGGAGTCAGATATATTCTCTACTTCAGGAATAATATTTTCTTCTTTTTCATCTAAAGTAAAATCAACAAGAGCATCCGAAGGTGCGTCTGATGTACTTACTTCAGGTGCAACTTCACTTGTAGAATCTAGAGTAAGATCAGAAGTATCGTCATCTAAGATTAGTAAATCTTCTTCATTTGAATCAACAGCAGTAGTAGCCATAAGAATATTTTTATTAAATAATATACCTATATAGTACCATACTTATTTTTTGGAGTCAAAAATTTGATAAAAAACATTTATTTTATATAATCGTACTACAAAAATTTAATAACTAATATGTACACATATGGATTTTTCAAAAGCATGAGAAATGATGAAACTTCAACAGGAAGCAATGAAGATTAAAAAAGAACTTGAAAATACTCTTATAGAAGCTGAAGTATGAGGTCTTGTAATTACTCTCAATGGTGAAATGAAAGTAGAAAAAGTAGATTTCGAAACCACCGATCTTATTCCTGGACTCTCTGATTCAGATAAAAAAGCTCTCGAGAATGCAATACTAGAAGCCGTAAATAAATGAGTGAAAAAATCTCAAGAAGTTGCCGCTGAGAAAATGCAATGAGTTATGGGACAAATGGGGCTTGGGTGAGCTGGTGGTCTACCAGGTATGTAATAAAAATAAAAAAATATCAGAACATACGTTCTGATATTTTTTTATTACCAATCTTTTTCTCATCACCTATCAAACATATCATCAAAGAAAGAACTATTTGAGAAACTGTTAAAGAAAGTATCCTGTACACTATGAGAACTACTACTCTTCTTATTAAAAAATTGCATATTCTGTTTTTCTTGGGCCTTTAGATTCTCAATATACTTATCAATCTGTTTCTTTTCTGCAGGAAGCAGTTGATCAGGTTGAGATCGGTTATTTCCAGACTTGTTCCCACTACTATTTTTATCAATATCTCTCTCCTCTCACGTATCTCACTCAGATTCATCATCTTCTCAAGTTTCATTATTAGAGCTCTTCTCATCAGAAGACTTTTTTTCATTTTCATCTTCTTTCTCTTTTTCTTCATCTTCTTCAGACTCTTTCTCTTTTTCATCCCCTTTTTTCTCTTCATCTTTGTTTTGAGCGCTCTCATCTTCTTCATCTCATTGTTCTTCTTCTTTATCTTCCTCCTCTTCTTCTTTTTCGTCTTTTTTCCTCGTTAATTCTTCTATTTTTTTCTGAACTATATCATAATTTTCTTTTACTTTTTTATAAATATCAAGATCAAGGTCATTTTTTTCAAGAAGTTTTGAGTATTTGTCTTCCGAAATTTGATAGTAAGCAAGCTGAGTTCCAGTACTTGTCTGTTCCTCTCAAATCTGAAAATAGTCATTTCCAATATTATAATGAAATTCATCCTTATCTAATAATAGTCCTGCTTTGGAATGCAAAGCAAGAGACGGAAAAAACTCTTCATTTGAATAAAATTTATTTCATTGATAATTATAATAGTATGCTAAAAAAGGTTTATAATTCAGAATTACAAATCATAGTAATGCTCATATTATCAAAAATACTAGTATCTTTTTCATAAAAATTGAGAAAAAATAAGATATAAAATAAAAAATATAAACGAAATAAGTGCAAACCACCTCGTGAGATCACTTCGGCTCTCAATATCATTTTGCATAGCAACTAAATCCAGTCTGCTGGAAATAAAATAATCCAAGCTATCAAAGTCAGCTAAGTCTTCAAATCGAAAATAATCAAAATCATATTTGTCTGTAATATTTTTTAATTTACTTTCATTTAATTTCGTTACAACTTTTTTACCCTCATAGGTTTTATAAATAATATTTCAGAGTAAATCTCTACTCGCTGGAATATAACTTCCACCTCTATTTCACATTCAAACAAACACAACTCATATATTTTTTTCTTGAAGTACCTCTGTAGAATTTGAGACTATATCTTCCTCTTCATCTCATCCATCAGTCAATATCACAACCAGCCCTCATTCATCCTCAGAAGCAAAAAAGTCAGTAGTAGAAAGAAATAATTCTCATAGATCTGTACCGTGTTTAGAAATATTTTTATCATCAACTGAAGAGACAATAGTTTTGAATAGTCATAGGTCTGAAGAGAAAGGAAGTACCTCTAAAGATTCTCCAGAAAATATTACAAGTCCATACTCATTTCATTCTTTCAATGAATCATAAATAATATTTTTTGATGCATCTAATCTCGAAATGAAATTATTTCCTTTCCTATAATCAAGTGCATTCATACTTTTACTCACATCAAGAGCAAATACTATTCTTGAACCAAATATTTCATCATTACTCTTATTCAGTCATCATTTTAATGCGAATATATTAATAGCCAAACAAAATATAGATATACTCAAGAAAACTACTTCGAAAATATTTGTATTATTTTTGATACTATAAAATATATAATAACTCAAAATTATAATAACAAATAAAAACAAAAGTATTGTCAGCGTATGTATATTCGTAAAAATCATATTTTTTAAATCTTTTTTCTAATAATAAGATACAATAATAAAACAAATAAACCAAGTAAAATATAAACAAAAATTATATTCTTCTGCGTATTCATTATAAATGACTCTGAGGTAATTTCTTTCTTTTCAAGTTTTGCAATCGTATCAAATATATCCTCAAAACTTTTCTCATCACTCGCTCTAAAGTATTTCCCAGAAGTAGTCTCTGCTATTTTCTTCAAAGTATATTCATCAAGTGGACCTACTTCAATTCTCTGATTCCCAGACTCAATATAGGTTTTTTCAGATCATCATATTCAAACAGTATATACCTTTATCTCATCATTAAAAGTATCTTTCAAATACTGAGTTGCTGTATCAGGAGCAACTCATTTATTTGCCTCTCAGTCAGTTAAAAGGACTATAACCTTCTCTCTTTCATCTCCAGTATCAAAAGACTCTCAGGCAAGCAATAGAGCATCTCAAATAGCAGTTCCCTGCATATAATAATTCCTTTGATTAATAGTATCTTCTCAAATCTTATCTATAATTTTTCTTGTTACCTTATAATCAAAGTTAAGTGGAAGAGATACAAAAGGTTTCCCAGCAAAAACAGTTAATCAAACTCTATCTGCTTCTAATTGTTCTACAAAATCTCATATAATACTTTTGGATACTTCCAATCTATTGGGTTTCAAATCAGCAGCAAGCATAGAGTAAGACACATCTAAAACAATATTTATATCTATCCCATTTTTATTCACATCTTTTTTTTCACTTTGTTGTACCAGGTTCGAAAATATAAAAACAAAACAAAGTAATATAAGAAAAACTACTAAATAATAAAGTTTCAAATAGATAGTATTTTTCTTATATATTTTTTCTAAATCAGAAAAAAAACTGAAAAATATTTTTTTATTATTCTTCTTATAGATAAAAAATAACAGCAAAAACAATGGACCTATAAGAAAAAAATATTCAGGGTATAAGAAAGTAAAGTTATTCATCTATCATTTAAGTAATTAATTATCTAATATTTTTCTCCCCTTTGGGGAGAGGGGTTATTTATTAATCTTATTTAAAAGGCTCTCTATCATCTTGCCTCTCAACTTCAAGACTTCATCTTCATTATTAAATTCAAAAAAGTAACTCTTCTCAAACAAATTCAATAAACGCTTATCCAACTTCAGTTTTTTAATTTCTTCATAAGTAAGATGTCATACATGAATACCAAGCAAGTATTCAAAGTAATCTTTAAAGAGAGTATTAAAAGTATTATAGAATTCACTCTTTGATAAACTGTCAGATTGTTCTTGTAGCTTATAAAGATTTTTTATCAATAATGACTTTTGTTTCTCTGGTGATATTTTTTCTACCGCTGGTTGGATAGTTTGAGTTGATTCCCTATCTCCATAATATTTCTTAAAAAAATAGAAAATAAAACCGAGAAAAATAAACAGTACAAATATAAGATAATTAAAATCCAGAAAAGAAAATATATTTCTCTCAACGTCATTTATATTTTCTCATTCGATATCTTGTTTTTCATTTTTCTTGTCATTCACTTCATTCTTTTCTTCTTCTCATACTTGAGGTAGATTATTTACATCTAAAATATTGAGAGTAATAGTATTAGAAGTAACAACTTCTTCTCACACTTGTATCTTTGCTGGTCATATATCAAAACTCCCAGTATGTATAGGATAAAAAGAAAGAGAAATGGTCGTAGTAGCTCTTTGCTCTCCATTAATAATTGAAATCTGTTGTGATGACTGATTTCAAAACTGTTTAAAGCTATCAATTCATTCAACCGTTAAAGGGTTTTGAGTATTTTGATCTATAGTTAAATTGATATTCAAGACAAATGATTCGTCTATATAAATTTCATTTTTATCTAGCTCAATATGTAAATTATTTTCTGCAAATACAAAAGAAAAGCTAGAGACTAAAACGAAAAATAAAAGTAATATTCTTTTCATATATTTTTATTATTTAATAGTAAGTAGAAATAAATTTTAAGATCTTTTTTTCATTAGGCTGAAAATATCTTTATACGCATCTTTCGTTTCATCAAGATATATATAGTCTGCTCAGAGCTGAAATACCTTTTTCTTAAAATCTTTTATCTTCTGTTTTCTCAAAGTAATATATTCATTCTTTTTATCAAGATCATCCAAGTCTATAAATACATTCTTAAAACCTTTTTTTAGTCAAATTACTCATTCGCCATCAAGGTAGTTTTCAAAATGAGAAAATATATGAACCACTACCAAGTCATTTTTAAGAGCAAGAATTTTTAATTGTTTTTCATCAATATCAAATCTATCAGTCAGTAAAAAAACTAAACTTTTATTTACTTTCAAGTTATTAAAATATTGAATAATTTGAAAATCTTCTCATAATTTTTCTGTCTTTTTTTCTTCTAAAAATAAATCAATATTGTGAACGAGATTAATAAAATGATTTTTTCATTTACGAGCAGGAATAAATTTTCATTTATCTTCAGAAGCAAAACAGAGTCATAATTTATCTCATCATTTTAATGCTCAGAAGCCAATTAAGTGAATAATATTTAATAAAATATTTCTTTTCTCTTCTGATATATTATCTAAGTTATTGAGAAAATATACTCCCAATTCCCTCTCTTCTTCAAATAATTTTATGAGTGTTTTTCCATTTTGTTCTGACCTAAGAAAATCTATTTTTCTTACATCGTCTCAAAAATTATATTCCCTAAAATCTACAAATTCTAAACCACTTCATTTTAAATGTGTTTTATAATTTCAGACAAAAAGACTATTCACCAACTTTGAAGTTTTGAGCTCAATTCCTGAATGAGGGATAAACGATTTATATTTATGAGTCATTGGAAAATAATTGGAAAATAAATAGCAAATCCCCCGGTCTACGACCACCCCCTTTGAGAAAGGGGGATTACCTATTTTTTATCTCCTTTTTGGGGAGGGAGTACCCGAGGTACGAGGGGGAGGGATTATGAAAAAATTATTGCACTCACACCGTATCCAAAATAATCTGTATAACATCATCCGGAGTAACTCATTCAGCAACCGATTCATAACTCAGGATAATTCTATGCCTGAGAACAGGAAGAGCCATTTCTTTGATATCTTCAGGAATAACAAAATCTCTCCCATATAAGAAAGCTAATACTTTAGCTGTTTTTATAAGTCATATCGAAGCTCTTGGAGAAGCTCCATACATAAGATATTGCTGTACTTCTTCATTTTCTCTACTACAAAAAATCAAGTCTTTCACATAAGAGAAAATATTATCATCCACGTGTACTTTTTCTATTTCCTTTTGCATTTTTGAAAGCTCTGTTTTTGTTAAAACTTTCTTTATCTTTATATCATCTCCTACTGAGAATTTTTTCATAATTTCGATTTCATCAGATTCACTTGGATATTCAACTACTGTCTTGAGTAAAAATCTATCAAGTTGAGCCTCAGGGAGAGAGTAGGTCCCATCTTGCTCCAAAGGATTCTGTGTCGCGAGAACCATAAAAGGTTCATTGAGAGTATAGGTTTCATCTCATATAGTTACTTGTTTCTCTGCCATAGCTTCCAGCAATGCTGATTGAACTTTACTTGGTGCTCTATTGATCTCATCAGCTAAAATAAGGTTCGAAAAAATAGGTCCTTTTCTTACAAAAAAGTCCTTTTTCTCTGGGTTATATATCTTTGCTCCCGTGAGATCACTTGGAAGTAAATCAGGAGTAAACTGAATCCTTTGAAAATCAAGATTTACCACCTTCGCTAATGTCGAAACTGCTAAAGTTTTTGCCAAACCAGGAGCTCCCTCTAGTAGAATATGTCCGTGAGCAAATAATCCAACGAGTAAGTCCCTCACCAACTTATCTTGCCCCACAACCTTCTGAGCCATTTCAGCCTTTATAGAAGCTATTTTATCTTGTATATCCTCTTTTTGCATAGAAAAAAGTTAAATAATTAATAATCCCTCCCCTTCCACTTCGTTTCAGGGACTCTACCCTCAAGGGGCATCGAGACCTAGTAAAAGGAATATAATGTAGGTATTTATATGATTATAAATGTAAGAATTATTTAATATTTTGCAAGTAAGAAATAGGTAAGAGTTTTTACATTTTTCAAAGAATCTGTCTGAATAAAAACAACAAAAAGAGGCTGTCTAAAAAAAACAGAAAGCTAAAGCATTCTGTTAAATATATATTTTTCAACGGCTAGCTTTAGCTAGCTCGCTATTAAAAAAGAGAGCTATTTTCATAGCTCTCTTTAAAATCATACTTTACTTACCTCCTTCATATCTTTCTTTTGCTCCCTTACTCAAAAGTAATTGTCGCAATTCTTGATATTCTTCGGGAGTAAACTTTTTATCTCTACTGTAAAAACTTTCCCCTTGAACAAAGTCTAAGTATTCTACGATAGTCATGTAATCTGGAAGAGATTCAGGATCAAGCTTCTTTCCAACAAGTTCAGAAAAGATATATTCTTTCTTATTGTAATTCCATAACAACATATTAACACTACAATCTATTTTTTCAATAAACCGCTTGGAGATATTAAAATCTGCTAGAAGAAGTATCGTCTGAAGTGGGCGTATTTTAGGAATATTATCTCCATTATGTTTATAGCAAATGGAAACTCCAGATTGAATAAACAAATCCATTACTTCTGTATTTTCCAAATATCCTTTTCTTACTGCATTTTCAAAAGCATCAATACACTTCCCTTCAGAAAACTGAATAAGATATTTAAACATATCAATATTTTCATAAGCCAACGATTTAGATAAAGGGTCTACGTCATGGTCACCATCAATATAAGATGATATATTTTGTTTATCAAAATTACATAACCATTTGAGTAATTTAAGATCCTTAATGTGTATAGCAAAAGATAATACATGCATTGAAGAATTAAAAACATTAAAAAAATCAAAAAGTTGATTATATTCGTCATCCTTTTTATTCGAATCTATTTCTACATAAACATTTCCTAATCCAAAACGTTTTACTGTTTCTTTAATATAAGCAATTGTCTTGGATCGATTATATATTACATTTTTTCCAGAAATTGGTGAAACAGTAATAGTTTGTTTAGATATACCTAATTTTACAGTCATAATATTAAAAGAACTTTGGTTAACAATGAATGAACAAACTTTTTATATTCCACTTAAGAGAAAACAATCCTCAAGGAAATAAAAAAGTAGAGTTATTTTAAGTATTTTTTACAAAAAGTCAATTATAAATATATTCTATCTTAGAATTGTTACCCTCCCTACTAAGGAAAAGAAAATAAGAAACTTTATGATGAAACGAAAACAACTCACAAAGTAAACTCCCTTCCCCTTTTTAAAGGGTAAGGGCTGGGGATGGGTTATGTTCTCACAAAAAAATCTCCTCCACTTTACAGTGGAGGAGATAAATATAAAACACTATTTTGACTGTTTTTTGAAAAAATCATATGCTAATTCTTCAGGTACTCTGTTTCTGTAATTCTGTAAAAGAAACTCTCTCATACGGTATCCTCCACCTAAAAAAACACTATAAATAGAATCTTTTGAAATTTTCTCAGAGCATTTCCTTAAAAGAAAATCACAAAAAGGTATGTTAGTTTTTATTATACTATCATATAAATCACTTCCTGAATAATTACTAGAAACACCCCAATGACTATAGTCCCTAAAATCGCTCGCACATTTAGCAATCAAATCTTCTTCTGGAATATTACACCCAACTTTCTGAAAAATGTCGTTAATGGCATCATTAAGAAGATTGCCTGTAAAATATGATAAAAGTAATGAACATATTTCTTTATCACCTCTACGAAATAGCTTCTCAATGTATTCTGTTAAAATGTCATTTTTATATTTTGATAAAATAGCTTTACATATTTCATATTCTCCATGAAGAAACCATTTGTTAATAATATGTTCAGGAAGCTCAAAATTATCTATACAATAGAGCTGTAATAAATAATTTTTAGAATTATAAACCAAATCAAACCATTTTTTAGGAAGCGGTGGTAGTTTTGTTTTTGTATTAGTCATAACATTTATTTTTATTTTAATTAATCAAGAAATTTCAAAGAAAATGAATACAAACTTGGTATTCATTAATATGATATCTAATTTGAATAAATGTCAATACAATATATTGATTTTCATCAAAAAATACTTATAAATACTATAATAAAATACATTTTAAAAATATATTAAAAACGAATGGACAAAAATATAGTAATCTACTGAATGACTGGAACAGGAAAAAGCACTCTTTGAAAGGCATTCGCATCACAAGAAGATTTTAAGCTTGTAGACACCGATAGTGAAATAGAAAACATTCTTAATGAAAGCATTAAGGAGTATATTGATGGACACGAAATAAAAGAAGAATGAGAAAAAAACTTCAGAGAGCTAGAAACTCAGACCATAGAAAATTCACTAAAAAAACCAGGTAAAAAAATTATTTCTCTCTGATGATGAGCCATTATATCACCACAAAACAGAAAAATAATCTATAAACTCGCTGACAAAATCATACATGTACAATCCGATATACAAGATATCGTTAAAAGAATTATGCAAGATGAGAAGAATTGAATTCACAGACCATCTTTTAAGTACCCAGGAAAAGCAATTACTCCAGAAGAAATTATTGAAAGATGGGAAGATAGAAAAGAAACATACCAAAACTCTTGTGATTTCACAATAGAAAACAATTGAGATATACTCAAAGCTATCACACAGATAAAGCAACGAATACATACCGGAGATATCTGCCTTCCCATTACAAACTTTGATCCTCAAATACTCACAAGTACATTTGAAAAAATCAATCTAGAACCAAGTATAAAATTTACAGAACTGAGAATAGATTCCCTACACAATATTAAGAATATAAATGGAATAATAAAACAATGTCAGAAAAAAGTAGTAGTCACGAATAGACATGCAATTGAGTGATGAAATTTTAAATGAGGTTTCGAAGAAAGTGTAGAAAAGCTCTCTCAAATAGAATGAGCAAATTACATAGACATAGAAATACAAGCCGGAAAAAATATAAAAAAACTCAAACAACACACTCAAAACAAAAACATATGACTTATCGCTTCCCATCATAATTTCCAAAAAACTTAAAGTCTTGGAACTCTCAAGAATACACTCAAAGAAATGGAAAAATACGATCCAGAAGTATATAAAATTGCTATGATGCCAAAAACAGAAGAAGATGTAAATATTATGTACCGATTAACTGAACACTTCAAACAAAATTACATATGAAAAAACTTCATATTTATATCCATGTGAGAACTCTGAAAACAAACAAGAATAGACATTCCAAAAGCTTGATGACTCATCACATTTGCTACTCTTGATAATAACTCAACAGCACCATGACAAATTCATTACAAAAAATTGCAAAACAAACTTTACTCTTAGCGTTTTTCAAATAAACTATGTGCCAGTAAAAAAATAATGTAATCAACTCCTATATAAAATGTGATTTAAGAAAAGCAGCATACAAAAAAAACCGCCATATCTAATAAATATGATATCCGCTCTATGAGTACTCACGATACTCATTTTTTGACTTACTTTCTTGAAAAATTTCAATTTCACAGAGCTCAATATACAAGAAGAAACTCATTCATGATCAATGGAAGCAGATGACCTTGAAGAAATAAATAAGATAAAAGAAGAGGAAGAAAAAGAAAAGAATACCACCAGTGACGAAGAAAAAGAATCTATAAAGGATTATATAATCACATGAAAAAGTGATAGAACCAACATACTGGTAGTTGGAAGATGATGAGAAGGTCATGATGCTCCAAATCTTACTGATACGATCATACTTATGAGTATCAATACAAAAAAGGAAATTATATCAATGCTTTCCATCCCGAGAGACCTCTACGTGGAATATAACAACGGAAACCTAGGAAGAATAAATGCCATCTATGAAGTAAATAAAATTAGAAATGATTCTAAAGAAATAGGTATGGTTGCCATTGCTGATAAAGTAAGTCAGATTACATGAGAAAAAATAGATTTTTTTATAAATGTAGACTTTAATGGCTTTAGAAAAGTAATCGACGTAATAGGTGGAATAGAACTTACCATAGAGGACCAATTTACAGACTATGCGTACCCTGATGGAAAATGATGATATACCACTATAGTATTTCGAGAATGAACATGGCTTTTTGATGGAGAAAATACCTTAAAGTATGCCAGAAGCAGACACTCAACCAGTGATTTTGATAGAAGTCTCAGACAACAGCAAATTATAAGTTCAATTAGAAAAAAACTCTCTGCCAGCTACTTTATAAAATCACCCACTAAAATAAAAAAACTCTATGATACCTTTAATGAGTATGTATATACCAATCTAAAATTATGAGACATACTCAAACTTGCCCTTAAAGTAAAATCATCTGACTATACTATACAGTCCTTTAATCTCAATGATTCTTGTTTTTATGGAAGTGCTAGCTGTACAAAATGATGATTTCTTTATCTTCCCAATAGAGAATACTTTTGATGAGCCGCGGTACTTCTTGCAGAATGAACTGATAAAAACAACCTCAGTAACTATGGTAGCCTTCATAAATATACAAATATTATTTTTGACCACCCAGAATTCTGAAAAGAAAATGCAAAAGTAAATGTATTTAATTCTCTCCCTATAAATTTCTTAGCATCTATACTCGCAGATGAGATGATAAAATATGGATTCTATATCCCAAAGGAAAATAGTATATGAAATACAAAAAAAACTTATGAAAAATCAACTATTTATTATAATAATATAAGTCCTGGCTCTGAAACGATTAGAATATTAACTCAATTCTTCCCAAAAGCAGAGTTTAAAAGAACACCTGGCCCAAAATACTCAAAAGAACTCGATACAAAAATAGAAATAATCATTTGAAAAGATTATAAAGAAGTAATGAAATGATATATAAAACAATCGAATAGAATCATCAAAAAAACTCCGGCAACTACTACAAGTACTGGTGAAACTATTACCTCCTCTTGAAATACAATAACTAAATAAAATAATACATATGAATTTTCAAAAAAAGAATATAAAGCATAGTAAAAATCCTAGAAAATCTACTCTAGAAACAAGGTATGCTCAAAGAAAATACAGGGGAAAGAAGAAAGGATCATCTTGAGTCGTGAAATTTATAGTATACACGCTCTGATTTTTTCTTGTATGTTCTATTATACTATCTATAGTTCTCTACCAAAAATATCTCGTATGACTTCCATCAGTAAAAGAATTAGAAAACCTAGAAATTGCTGAATGAAGTACTATTTATGATAGAGAGGGGTGAGAGCTCTACAATATATATAAGGAAAAAAGAACCTATATCCCATATGAAGAAATAAACTCGAATATGATCAATGCGCTCGTAGCGTGAGAAGATAAAAGATACTGGGAAAACCCATGAGTAGATCTTATCTGAATAATTAGAGCTGTCGTTTATAGAGCAATTTGAAAAACTACAAAGCTTGAGTGAACTTCAACCCTCACACAACAATTAATCAGAAATACGATCATAGCAAATGAAAGAAAAATTGAAAGAAAGATCAAAGAAATATATCTTTCTTATAAGCTTTCAAAAGAACTCTCAAAAGAAAAAATTTTAGAACTCTACTTGAATAAAATATCATTTTGACACAATTCATATGGTATAGAACAAGCCGCAAAAACATTCTTTGACAAAACGGCAAAGGAACTTAATATACTGGAATCTTCTGTTATTGCCTCCCTTCCTAAATGACCAACATATTATTCACCATATAATCATCCTGATAGAGTTTTATGATACCCTTACGTATATGAAAAAGATGATGAAGAAACACAGGAACACATTACGAAAATAATCACGGTAAAGGACAAAATATTAAACAAAGAAATCTTAGCTACATTTACTACTTTCATAAATGATCTCAAAACAACTCCCCTTGAATGAACCAACAGAATTCTTATATGTAATCTAAAAAAAGAATTCTTTAAGAACAGTATAAATATAGATGGTGACCTGTGTAGTGTTATAGAATACTCTAAATTATTAAACTTTCTCAATGCAATAAAAATAGAACAAGGTGATAGTTTTATCGAATATCAAACATGAAGAAAAGACTTTATACTAGGAAGAATGTTAGAGGATGGATATATAACTTTTGAAGACTATAAAAATTCTATTATTGACTCTATTGGTATGAAATTTTCGAGCACAAGAGAAGAAATAAATGCTCCTCATTTTGTCTTTTTCGTAAAAGAATATCTTGAAAATAAGTATGGGAAAGAAATAATAGAATCCTGATGACTCAAAATACATACAACCCTTGACCCTAAACTCCAAGAAAAAGCTGAAGAGATAATTATAAAACAAGCTGAAAGCAATGAAATAAATTTTAATGCAACCAATGCAGCACTCATCAGTATAGATAATGAGAAATGAGAAATACTTTCAATGGTTTGATGAAAGGATTATTTTGACAAAGAAAATAAATGAAATGTGAACATAATTACTTCTAAACTACAACCTTGAAGTACATTTAAACCATTTGTATACTCAATGTGAATATACAACAACTCTATTGGAACAAAGAGTCCAGTATACGATGTAGAAACCGAGTTTACCAGTGAATATACTCCAGCAAATTTTGATGGAAAATTTATGGGAAAAATGAATCTTTCTACTGCCCTGAATAACTCAAGAAATATACCTGCGATCAAAATGTTCTACCTCGCATGATGAGAAAAAAGTATCGTAAGTTTTATGAAAAAAATCTGAGTAAACTCATTAAAAAATCATAACCAATATGGAGCTCCACTTGCCCTATGAACATGAGAAATGACTCCTCTCGAGCTCGCAACAGCATATTCGGTATTTGCAAATATGTGAGAAAAAAAAGAAATAACTCCCATACTAAAAATCATAGATGCAAAGTGAAATATAATCGAAGAAAACAAAGATGAAGAATGAGATGAAGTTATTTCTGAAGCACAAACATATATAACCAATAGCATACTCAGTGACACTTGATCAAGACCAGAGTTTTGGAACGATTACCTGAGTATATCAGGAAGAAAACTCGCAGCAAAAACATGAACATCAACAAAGCAAGAAAAGAAGAATTGAAAGAAAATTATAGCACCAAGAAATCTATGGACTATATGATATACCCCTCAAATTACAACCGTAGCTTGGGCCTGAAATAATGATGGAACACAACTCAATGATAGATGAAATGGACTTGAGTGAGCCTGACCGATAATGAGAGACTTCATGGCATTTGCACATAAGTGAAGAAAAGTAAAAAATTGGAAAAGACCAAGTAAAGTGAAAGAAATAAATATTTCAGAAATTTCTTGACTCCTCCCGAGTCCAGAAAATATAAATGGAAGTTTTTTAACAAAATCTTTATTTATAAACAGCCCTGAAAACTATGACAGTAGTTTCAAAACCATATCTGTAGACCTACTCTGTAACTGACCAATAACAGATGAAACCCCTCAAGCAGCGAGAAAATCCGTAAACCTAGTAGAGTTCCACTCTCTCTCCCAAAAAAACTCAAAATGGGAAGATCCAGTACAAGCCTGGGCAAATGCAACATGAGAAAAAGACCTAGAAAACCTTTGAGAACTCTACTACTCATCAAGAGAGAAATATGGAAACATACCAAATCTCGTAACCAGCATAAATCCAAATACATGTGAGAGAACCATAACCACACAACCAAACATAATAATAAAATCAAAAGTAGAAGATCAAGAAGTATTTACTCCATGAGAAAACTATATTGAACTTGCATATAGAAGTGAGTCACCTATTAAACAATTAGATATCCTTATAGATGATATCCTTATACAAGAAATACCACTCAAAAATAGATTAGAGTGAGCCTATATAGGAACTTTTTATATAACAAAAGATTTCGCAAACAAAGAAGCTACTCTCCAACTCAGAGTGGTTGATGAAAATTACTACTCAGCAAACGAGCAAAAACAAATAATTATAAAAGAAAAAGACAGGACACCACCTGAAATAATAGTAGAAAACCCAGCAGATCTTGATATAATGATATATGATGATATCCACTTCAACCTCAAGGCTGAAGTAAGAGACAGATCAAATATAAGAACTATAAATATCAGGCTCAACGATAAACCAATACAGATTGGTCTCACAAAAAGAAAGATATCCGTACCAATAAACATGGAAAAAGATATCCCTGTATGACAACACGTTCTACAAATAGAAGCTATAGATAAAGACTTTAATAAGTCTGTAAAAAATATCGATTTAGAAGTTCTGGCAAGATAAAAAAATAGGCAACTCGTTTCGGAGTTGCCTTTATTATTTTAAACTATATAAGCTAGTTACAGTTCAATATTCTTTATTTTATCTATGCAATCAGCGATTGCCCTATATGAAGAAGATAAGTCTACAAATCGAGAAGATATCTCCATATTAATATATATAGATTTCTCATAATACTCTTTTGCCAAATCATACTGTTTGTATTTTATAAACTTATTAGCGCAATTATAATATAAAGAGCATAAAAAATCTCTATCTATTCTTCTTTTTTCACATAAGAAAAAGGCCCTATCATAATGTTTTTTTGCTAAATTATATTCATCATGTTTTATAAGAAAATCCGCATACATAGAATGAAAATCAGATAATCTAGAAACTTTTAGCTCTACTTTAATTAACAAACTTATTGCTTTTTCATAATAATCTTTTACTAAATCATATTTTTCATATTTTTCAAAAAACTTACAAATAGAGAGATACATCTCAGCTAAATCACTATTTTTTCGATCTATATTTTTAATCACATATATAGATTTCTCATAGTAATTTTTTGCTAAATCATATTCATTGTTAGATTCCCAATAAGCACCATAACTATCATAACAAGAAGATAAGGTATCGCCTTTCATATCAAAGTCTTTAAGAAAAGATATTGCTTCATGATAAGACTCTTCTGTAATACCTCTTTTTTTAATGGCACCAGAAGATAAAGCATACATAAAGTAAATATTATTCGAAAGTATACGTTTAGGAAATAACCTGGCAGAGGATAAGGCCTTTTCAAAGTAATTATGGCTTAACTCATGCCTATTTAAAGAAAAATAATAGTATCCTATATTACTAAGAAAATCTACTTTTGGCATAGATACCTCTCCATAACTATCTAACAGCTCTGAAAAATAACATTCATTATCTCTTAATTCATCCAATTCTCTCACTATAGAAATCTTAAAAGATAAAAAGCTTTTATGTAAAAGTATAAATTTATTCTGAGTATTCAACTCTTTCAAAAGCTCTTGGGCAATATTTATATCACCATAATCAAGAAAGTTATAAATTCTAACAATATTGATAGCCTCTCGTTCTAAGACAGAACAATCTTTCATATTCTCTAAGACTTCGTGTTCCGGTCTTGTGTAAACTTGGCTAGTGCTGCAATATAAATCTTCTACCTTCATTTTATTTAAAGTAGATAAGAAACGTTTTGATTTCTTATCTTGAAAAAAATAACAATAAACAACTCTAGATAAAGCAAAAACACTTGTATGCTCCTTTTTTTTATCAAATGTATTTAAGAGATTATAAATATAGTCTTCTAAACTCTTGCTTCTTTTTTTGATAGTAAATAACTTACTCATAAAAAAACCTATTCATAGGATGTTAATAAACAAACATTCATATAACCAATGAATGAATACTTATTTATAATAAAAAATATAATAAAAATGTCAAATACATTAAGTCTCAACTTTTTTATAATCCAGTTAAAAAACTAATTGACTTTTACCCGAGAAAAAATATCATTCTATACTGGGCATTTACAAATGAACAGACTATCAAAATAATGGAAAAATTAAACGAATATAAGACACTTATACAAGATAAAACACCCGAAGAAATAATGATTTGGGCTGAGAGCAATTTTCCCGATGGGAAAATTGCTCTCTCTTCAAGCTTTGGAGCAGAAGACCAAGTTCTCACAGATATGCTCTCCAAAAATGCTCGAAATATTCGTATATTTACACTCGATACTGGAAGACTTTTCGAAGAAACCTATGATGTAATACAAAAAACAAAAGAAAAATATAGTCTCAACATAGAAACAGCTTTCCCTGATCCGAATGATATACAAGATCTCGTTGAAAAAGATTGACCAAACCTATTCTATAACAGTATAGAAAATAGAAAAAAATGTTGTTTTGTAAGGAAAGTAAAACCATTGCAAAATATCTTAAAAACGGTCGATGTATGGATTACTGGACTCAGAAGCGAACAAAATCCAACACGTTCAAAGCTACAATTCATAGAGTGGGATAAGCAATTTGGAATCTATAAAGTGAATCCCCTCGCAAACTGGACAAACAAAGATGTTTGGGATTACATAAAAGAAAATACAGTCCCCTATAATTCTCTACACGATAAAGATTTCCCGAGTATTGGTTGTGCTCCATGTACCAGAGTAGTCAGACCAGGAGACGATATACGTTCAGGACGTTGGTGGTGGGAAGAATCATCAAAAAAAGAGTGCGGTTTACATCTAAAAAAATAACACAATGGATCACTTACAAAAATTAGAGGCACAGAGTGTCTACATACTCAGAGAAGCATATAGAGAATTTAAAAACATTGCTATGCTTTGGTCAATTGGAAAAGACAGTACTGTTTTACTCTGGCTCGCACGTAAAGCTTTTTTTGGACACGTTCCAATTCCACTCGTTCATATTGATACTTCTTTCAAAGTACCAGAAATGATTACTTACAGAGATAAATTTGCAAAAGAATGGGGACTTAATATGGTCTATGGACAAAACCTCAAAGCCATAAAAGAAAAATTTACTTTTCCAGATAACAATACCTCTCGCTTAAAATGTTGTAAAGCACTCAAAAGTGATGCTCTCAAGCATACGCTCTCATGAGAATGGACTCGTTATAGATTAGATCATGAACAATGAAGGTATGTAGTGGATACCAATACTGAACCATATAATGGAGTTATTGTTGGGGTAAGATCAGATGAGGAATGAAGTAGGTCAAAAGAACGTTACTTTTCACCAAGAGACAAACAAAATGACTGGGGAGTAGATAACCAACCACCCGAACTATGGAATCAATTTAAAACTGATTTTCCAGATGGAACACATATACGTGTTCATCCTCTGCTTGATTGGACAGAACTCAATATTTGGGAATACATAGAAAGAGAAAATATTCCTATTACCGATCTCTATTTCGACCAAGGAAAAGGTACCAGATATAGATCACTCGGTTGTATGCCATGTACAAATCCCGTTGAATCAACAGCAAAGACCCCAAGTGAAATCATACAAGAACTCCGTGCTGGTAAGTTTGCAAATATTGCAGAACGTTCTGGTCGCGCCCAAGATTCTGAAGATGGTGGGTGACTCGAAACACTGCGTCGAGATGGTTATATGTAATATAAAAATTTATTTATTGTTTAAAAAGAACTTCTAAATATGGAAAAAATAGAGCCTCTAGATCAAGAACAAATGAATATTGTAATCGTCTGACATGTAGATCATGGGAAAAGTACTCTTATAGGTCGTCTTTTAGCTGACACTCATTCACTTCCCGAAGGAAAGCTGGAAGATGTAAAACAACAGTGTCAAAAAAACTCTCAAGTTTTTGAGTATGCATTTCTAGTAGATGCACTCAAAGATGAAAGGTCACGTGGTATTACGATTGATACCAGTCGTTGTTTTTTTAAAACAAAAAAACGTCATTATACCATTATTGATGCTCCTGGTCATATTGGTTTTCTGAAGAATATGATCTCCTGAGCTGCACGTGCTGAAGCGGCTATACTTGTAATTGATGCTCACGAAGGGATACAGGAAAACTCTCGTCGCCATGCCTACATGCTCTCCATGCTTGGAATTAAACAAATTGCTATCGTAGTCAATAAAATGGATCTACACGACTATGACGAAAAAGTGTTTAAAAATATAAAAAACGAATACACAAAGTTTTTAAAAGAGTTATATATCTCACCACAAGCCTTTATTCCTATCAGCGCCCGTATTGGTGAAAATATTACTAAGAAGTCAGAAAATATGACTTGGTATAAAGAAAATGACGTTCTTACCACCATTGATAATTTTAAAAAAGAAGCTTCAGATACACAAAAACCTTTTCGTCTTCCCGTTCAGGATATCTATAAATTTACACAAGGTTGAGATGATCGTCGTATTATAGCTGGGCGCGTTGAATCAGGAAATATACAAGTTGGAAATGAAGTAGTATTCTACCCTTCTTGAGAGTCTTCTAAGATTAAAAGTATTGAAGAATTTAATGCCCCTACTCGTAGTGAAGCAAGCTATGGAGAATCAATAGGTGTTACTCTCGAAAAAGAGATTTACATAAAGGCAGGTGAAATAATGACTCTAAAAGATCAAAAAGCTCCGATGTGTAGCATTACCTTTCATGCCAATATATTTTGGATGTGAAAAGAGCCAATGGTTTATGATAAAGAATATAAACTAAAGCTTTGAATTCAGCAAGTCCCAGTAACTATAAAATCAATCGTTCACGTACTCAATGCTTCAGATCTCACGTCTCATAAAAATTCATATATAAGTCAGCATGAAGTAGCTGAGTGTATTCTACAAACTAATGAGTCTATTGCTTTCGACTATAGTAACGAAATAGCAAATACTGGACGTTTTGTAATAGTTGATAATTATGATATAGCTGGATGATGAATCATATTAAGTCCAGCTGATATAGTAGATGATAAAGAAAACTATGACAATATAAAAAATCTGAGCGAATGTATACACGAAAGTATGGAAGCGCGCTTAAGAGATAACAATGAAAACATAAAAAAATGTGCTTTATATATAGAAAGTGAAAATAAACTAATCGAAAACCTACAAAACTTGATAAATAATGCAAAGAAAAATATCGAAACGAACAATACTCTTATAGAAAAATACAAGGAGAAAAATAAAAAAATAGAAACAAAAATAGAAAATATGATACAAGAATATAAATAAAATACTCTTAAGGTATAAATAGCCTTTGACTTTTCGATAAAAAAAAATACTCTCATAAAGAGATAGAATCTCAAATTATTTTATATAAATAACTATTAGACAAAATGGAAGATTTTAACCTACCACTTTTCGTAAAAATAGATAATGAAGCGCCTAGTTTTGATCTGCCCTACTATGATCCTAAAGAAGACGTAGATGGAAGCTTAACTCTTGAGAGTTTAAAATGAAAATGGACTGTATTATTCTACTATCCTGCTGATTTTACCTTTGTATGTCCTACTGAACTCAAAGATATGGCGAACGGGGAAGCTAAATTCAAAGAATTATGAGTAGAAGTACTTGCTGCTTCAACTGATACTGTATTTTCTCATAGAGCATGGGTAAAACACGAAAAACTTATGGAATGATTCCCATATAAAATGTTAGCTGATCACACGACAGAAGTAGCTGATATATATGGTATACTAGATGAAGAAACTGGAATCAGTGGAAGAGGTACCTTTATCATAGATCCAGATGGAGTAGTAAAAGGTATAGAGGTAACTTCAGGTCCTCTTGGAAGAAATTCAGAAGAACTACTAAGAAAGATTGAAGCACTCCAATTTATGAGAGAAAACCCAGGACAAGCTTGTCCTGCTAGATGGACTCCAGGAGCAAAAACACTTACTCCTTCTATCAAAATAGCTGGTGAAGTATATGAAGAATTAAATAAGTAATACTATCATAGATACTCCCTAAAATAGCTCTTGCAAATTTTTGCTTGAGTTATTTTTTATTGACTTTTATATAAAGCTAATTAAAATACTCTTTAATTAGCTTTTATTTTGAGTTAATTTTACCACTCTTTTCCGTTAATAAAACAAAGGAGATATATTATGAAAAGTGTACCATTTCTATTAGCATTTTTAATGCTTTTCCTTACTTCTGCTTGTAGTAATCAATTGTTTTCTAGCAAGAAAAGTCAGGATACAAAAAATAAAGATTATTATAGTTACCTAAGCACTCAAATAAACTATAGTAAAGCACAAAAGCTCGGTATAATGAAAGACCAAACAAACATTTCAAAATCGACTTGTGCAAAGTCTTACCTTAAAGACTATTCTAACAGCTATGCATGCTACGTTCTTACCGATATACTAAAAAAATGTACCTCTCAATTAGATGAGAAGGAAGAAACCAAAATAGTAAAAATCGTTGAAAAGCAATGTATATAATTCTTTAACCCTTCATGTAACTAACATGGGGGGCTTTTTTTGAGAACTAAATATCATTCCATTGACTTTCAATAAGAAAACATTAGTATATTAGTTAATTAACTCAAAAATAGAGTTAATTAAAATGTTCTTTGTTAATCAAAAAAAGGTTTTTTATGATTAAAATATTTATATCATTCTTTCTACTAACTATTCTCTCTTCTTGTATGTTATATACTAAAAATAAAGCAAGAAAATCTCAGCCTCCAGAGTACTACCTTGGTCTTATATACAATTTAAGAGAAAACACTAGCATTGTACATAATAGTGATGAAGAAAACTGTATTTTAGAACAATCTAAAAAACATGTATCTTCTGAAAAGATTATAGAAGCATGTAAAATAAAAGATGGCAGTACAAAAATAGGAATTGAAGTAGTTTATAGATCTAAATCATAGTCGATATGAAAGCTCCATTTGGAAAAAGTGGAGCTTTATTCTTTTAAAATATATTCTAGAATCTAAAGTCAAACGCAACTTTTAGAATTGTTATGAAATACCTCATTTGGAGTTTTAAATCACAGCATTTCCCTTGGTCTGTTGTTGATAAGAGTTACATATTTTTGTAACTCTTTTTGAGTAAGAGCTTCAAAATCAGTTCATTTTGGAAGAAACTGCCTGAGGAGTC
>Ga0228670_1000286_pt1 | contig 30149 bp, 26 predicted proteins | sample 85DmetaG_FD_182785 | JGI IMG/M metagenome (GOLD analysis project Ga0228670, IMG submission 182785) | Seawater microbial communities from Monterey Bay, California, United States - 85D | ecosystem: Environmental > Aquatic > Marine > Coastal | place: USA: California | collected 2016-10-13
GTTGGAGAAACAGGAGGGAAAGATTTTATTATTGCCCATCCTTCAGCTAATGCAAAACAAGTAGCAACTGGTATATCCCGTGGTGCTTTTGAATTTCAAGGACAAAAATGTTCAGCTGCTTCAAGAATTTATCTACCATCATCATTGGCAAATGAAATCATTGACTATGTAAAAGAGGATGTAGCTTCATTCAAAATGGGGTCTCCTGAAGATATGGGGAATTTTATCACAGCAGTAATTCACGAGGGATCTTTTAACAAACTAGCTTCATACATAGATGCTGCTAAAACAGATCCTAATGCTCAAATTATAGCTGGAGGAAACTATGATAAGTCTAAAGGATATTTTATTGAACCAACGGTAATTATAACCAAAGATCCTAAATACACTACCATGTGTACAGAATTATTTGGACCAGTTGTAACCATTTATGTATATGAAGATAGTGACTGGAAAGAAACGCTGAGTTTAGTAGATGCTACCTCAGAGTATGCGCTAACAGGAGCCGTTTTTTCAACAGATAGATATGCCATAACTGAAGCCACCCGTATGTTAGAAAATTGTGCTGGTAATTTTTACATCAATGACAAGCCTTCAGGTGCAGTAGTTGGTCAACAACCGTTTGGTGGTGCAAGAGCTTCAGGGACAAATGATAAAGCTGGATCTGCTCAGAATTTACTTCGTTGGGTTTCACCAAGATTAATAAAGGAAACATTTGTATCGGCTTCAGATTATAGATATCCATTTCTTTCTTAGCTAATCAATAAAAATTTCTACAAAAAAAAATCAGACTTTTTAAGGTCTGATTTTTTGTTTTATTAAACTGCTAACTAGATTAATCAAAATCTTGAGTTTCATTTGATGGAGCATATTGAGCATTATACAAAACTCTCGCTGTATCATTAACTAGCATCGCGAGGATACCTGTATTTGAAGGGTTTAAAACACCGTAAGAACTTAAATTCACACTAAATGATTGTTCATGTATTCCTAATATAGAAGGTGTAGCATCTCCCATTATATTTGTTGCAACATACCTTAAAACTCCATTATGTTCAAAATCAGTAATAGTGCTTGAACCACCATAATAACTTGTATAGTTAGATTGATCTGTTATAATACCATCTTCTAAAACAAAAACAAGTAATTTTACGTTACTCATATTTTCGAGGAAACCTTGTTTAATGGTTATATCTAAATTAGATCCACTTAATGAAGATTCAATAGCCAAACCAACATTTACAGTCCCTTCTGCGGCTTCTAAAGCCTGGTTAATATTGTTAGGCTCTGGATAGTCCCATTGATATGCACGATCTACGTAGGCTGTTGGAAAGCCTGTAATATTATACATATCTTCTAGTGCACTACCAAAACTATTAGCCATCACATCCCCGTTGTGAACACCAACTGTAAAAACCTTATCTGACTGTTCTTCAACTAAGCTTGCCGCGTAGGATACTCTTGGGCAATAACCACACCAAGTACCTGTAAAATCCTCAATAACAGCTTTTTTAGAGAAATTTGATGGAAGCGTAGACGGATCTACAATTTGAACTTGGAAAGAATCACTTGATATTGTTTGATATACTGCTTTTACTTCAATGGTGCCAACCTCGTTTCCCGTGTATTCAGTTCCTGATATTAGAACATCGTCTACGTAAAACTCACTTTCGGAGGTAATATCTTCTGAAGTATTATTACTATAAATTGCAGAGGCTGAAAAAGTGACTACACCCCCAGGAAAAATTGCAGGTTCAGATAAATTAACATCTATTCTACTAAGTACGACAGGCAAATTTGCAGTAATATATATTTTATTACTAGTCACTGATTGATAAGTGGCTTTAATTTCATAACTACCAGAGTTAGTAGGAGTAAAAGTACTTCCGGCTATTGCTGATCCCTCTATCATTATTGTTGATTGGGATGTAATATCAAAATCTTCGTCATCAACAACATTCATAGTCACAGTTTCCCCAACTTCTACAATAGTTTGATCAGACGATAACAAAATATAGTCTGGACCAAATGGTGGTTGTGGATTAGTACTATTGTCTGATGATGTTGAGCAACCTAAAAGAATTGCTAAAGTAAATAAAAGGTAAAATTTTATTAATTTCATAATGCAACTTATATTATTTTGAATAATAATTAATAATTTGTTTAAACTTTTGAGGATTTTTCAATTTCAAAGATACAAAACTAAAAATTATAACCTAGGATATTAATAATTTATATACATTTACTTTATAATAAATACATTTCTGATTATTTTACTTATGAAACAACTTTCAATCATAATCTGCATGCTTTTTTGTTCTATTGTTTTTAGTCAAAAATCAGTTCCAAATTCTACCTTATTCACTTTGGATGGTAAATCTTTGAAAGTTTTAGATGAAATTTCAAAAAATAAGATCACCGTCTTGAGCTTTTGGGCTACATGGTGTGTTCCTTGTATTAATGAATTAGATGCTATCAGTGAAATATATGATGAGTGGCAAGAGACTTCAAACATGGAATTAATAGCAATCTCTACTGATGATTCTAGAACACAGAAAAGAATTAGACCAATGGTTAATGGTAAAGATTGGCCTTATAAAATTCTATTAGATAAAAATCAAGAATTAAAAAGAGCGTTAAATATTTCTACAATTCCTCAAACATATATACTAAAGGGTACTGAGATTATTTACATTCATTCTGGTTATTCACCAGGTGTTGAAGATGAACTTTTTGAGGTGATACAAAAAAACAAAAACTAAATCCTAATTAATACTTAAAAAATGAGAAAATTATTAGTATTAAAACTATTCTTTCTTACAGTATTTATTCAAGCACAACAAAACGACAATCTCACTGTTGGTTTCGAATCCAATTCACAATATTATGTTGATGATGAAAAAACAGGAGACTTTACCGAAAAAAATAGATTTAGATCTAATAATTATTTGAAAATTGATTATTCTATATCAAAATTTTCCTTTGGAGTTCAAGCAGAGGGTTATGAGCCAATGAGTCTATTAAACTACTCTCCTGATTTTAATAATTCAAATGTTGCGCTATATTATGCAAAGTTTACTTCAAAAAAAATTGAGGCTACTGCAGGATATTTTTACGAACAATATGGTAGTGGTTTAATTCTTCGCTCCTGGGAAGATCGCCAATTAGGAATAAATAATGCATTGAGGGGAGGTAGAATAAGATTTTATCCAACAGAAAACGTAACCTTGTCCGCTTTGTACGGAAATCAGAGAAGTGGTTTTGATGTTTCAGATGCCAGTATTTATGGATTTAATTCAGAATTTAACATTTCATCTATGCTTAAGTCTAACTCGTGGAACTTAGATATAGGATTAAGTTATGTTGGCAGAAAAGAAGAAAATGATAACACAGATTATAACTTCAATGATCTAACAAATGCTTTTTCAAGTAGGTTAAACTTTTCTGTAAATAATTTCTACTCTAGTGCAGAATTTGTTTCAAAGAGTAGTGACGCTGTTATCATTTTTGACAATATTAGAAATACAAAACCAGGAAATGCATTCCTTTTTGATGTCGGATATGGAAAAAAAGGTTTTGGGATAAATGCTAATTTTAGAAGAATTGAAAATATGACTTTCTATTCTGAGAGAAATGCCACGGGGAATAGCTTTAATCAAAATATAATGAACTACATCCCTGCCTTGACAAAACAGCACGATTATTTACTCACAAACATCTATGTTTATCAAGCTCAACCTCAAATTTCTTTTCAAGATTTTGCATTGTTAAAAATAGGTGAAATTGGAGGACAAGTTGATTTATTCTATACACTAAAAAAGAAAACTACATTAGGTGGAAAATATGGAACAAAAATTGCTTTAAATATGTCATACTGGGCTGGATTAAGCGGTGATTATGACTATTTAAATTTTGAGTACGATGCAGACTTTCTGAAATTTGGGAAAAAATATTTCTCTGATATTAGTTTAGAAATTAGGAAGAAATGGTCTAGTGACTGGAGTTCAGTATTTTATTATGTAAATCAATATTATAACAAGAAATATATAGAAGAAACTTTTGGAATCGTAGAAACAGATATATTTGTCAGCGAATCAACCTACAAAATGGGAACAGGAAAATCTCTTCGATTTGAAACTCAACACTTATGGTCTAAAGATGATAAAAAAAATTGGGTTGGTGGTACCTTAGAATTTAATCTAAATTCTAAATTTGCTGTATATGTAAATGATATTTACAACTATGGAAATGATAATGAAACCAAAAGAATTCATTATTATAACCTTGGGGGTAGTTATACATTGGGCGCACAAAGATTTGCATTAAATTATGGGAGACAACGTGGTGGACTAGTTTGTATAGGAGGTGTCTGCAGGTTTGTTCCTGAGAGCACCGGACTAACTGCCAATATTGTGCTTTCATTTTAATTTTTATCTCAATCCCAACAATCAAAAACTTTTTCTCTCTTTTCTACACAGAAAAATTATTGTAGAAACCTACTTTTCAGCAATTTTCTAAAAATTAAATTTAACTAATATTTGTGAAAGAACTTTAAGGTTTAGTTTTACTTTGACGCACACTAAAATAAAGCGATTAGTGTACAAAAAAATAAATTTTTGTTAGATGAGAGTTCTATACTTTTTTATGTTTTTTTGTGTGTTTTTACAATCACAAAATAAATCGGTGCTTGCAAAATACACTGGTGAGGAAATAAAAATTGATGGTGTTTTAAATGAAACTTCATGGAGTAAAGTTCTCCCTGCTACAAACTTTTATCAGTATTTTCCAACAGATACAGCACAAGCAAAAAGTCAGGTTGAAATCAAATTTATGTTTGATGACAGAAATTTATATGTAGGTATAAAAGTGTATGCAAAAGGTAAAGATTACATTATTCCTTCATTACGCAGAGATTTCAGAGGAGGTGCTAGTGATAGCGTTACACTCATGTTTGATACTTTTAATGATGGAACTAACGCTTTTTTATTTGGCTCAAACCCATACGGAGTTCGTAGAGAAATGTTACTTTCGGGTGGCGGAAATGATATCAGAGGTTTTAATATGGCTTGGGACACGAAATGGACTAGTGAATCAAAAATACATGGTAATTCATATATTTTAGAGTGGAAAATTCCACTATCTGCATTCAAATACAAAGAGGGAGAGACAAAATGGAGATTTAATACCTACCATTTTGATACTCAAGACAATGAGCAAAATACATGGGTTAATATCCCTCAAAATCAATATATTTTCAATCTTGCTTTTATGGGAGACCTAATTTTTGATAGACCTTTAGGAAAATCTAAATCTCCTGTTTCTATTATCCCTTTTTTAAACACAATTACTTCAAAAGATTTTGAAAACAACAACAATAATAACAGTTTAAAAATTGGAGGAGATGCTAAATTAACTATTGCGAATAGCATGAATTTAGACTTAACACTAAATCCAGATTTTTCACAAGTAGAAGTAGATCAGCAGGTAACTAATTTAACTCGATTTGAGGTTGGATTACCTGAAAGAAGGCAATTTTTTATTGAAAATAGTGATTTGTTTGGAAGTTATGGAGATGGTAGAGACTCAAATCCTTTTTTCTCTAGACGAATTGGTATTGCAAAAGATATAAATGATGAAAATATTGAAAATAGAATTATTGCTGGTGTAAGATTGAGTGGAAAATTAAATAATAATTTTCGAGTTGGTATTTTAAGCATGCAAACTGATGAAGATATTACTAATGAAATCCCTACAGTAAACAATTCTGTAATTTCTCTTCAGCATAAAGTGTTTAGTAGATCTAACATAAGTGTTCTTTTTATCAATAAGGAAAGTACCAAAGATTATGAATTTTTAGATGATAATGATAAATACAACCGAGTACTTGGAATTGATTATAGCTTGGGTTCCAAGGATAATACTTGGAGTGGTAAATATTTTTTTCATAAATCATTTTCTCCAGGTATAACTTCCAATGACATTTCAGCTGGTTTTAGAACCCAGTATAACAATAGGTTTTTAAATATCAGACTCAGTGGAGTTTTTGTTGCAGATGATTATAAATCAGAATTAGGTTTTGTTAGAAGAACAGATATTTTCAAAATTAATCCTCAAATAGAGTTGAAATTTTGGCCAAAAAATAGAAAAATTCAACGCCACTCATTTACAATTATCCCTATTTCTATATGGCGTCCAGAACTAGACTTCGAAAACTCTGATTATACCATAATTAGTAGATGGGAAGCAAATTTTATAAATAGTTCTCAACTCCGTGTGGAGATGTTTAATAGATACACAAAACTATACGATGAATTTGATCCAACTAGAACAGATAACGCTATCCCTTTACCAGGAAATGAAAATTATTACTACACTAGCTACAACCTAAGTTTTAGATCCGATCGACGAAAAAAAATCTCCTACAGAATAAATCCATCAGTTGGTCAATTTTATAATGGCAAAAAATATTCTTTAGTAACATCATTATCGGTAAGATTACAACCTTATTTCTCTGGATCAATTCAAATGAATTACGATAAGATAGACCTACCAGGCCCTTACCCAGACGCCTCTATTTGGTTGATTGGACCAAAATTTGACATCACTTTTACCAAAAATATATTTTGGTCAACCTTTTTTCAGTACAGCACACAAAGAGAAAATCTTAGTATTAATACAAGATTCCAATGGAGAGTTGCCCCATTATCAGACTTATTCCTAGTATACAATGACAATTATGCTACAACTGTCTTTAGCCCTAGGTTTAGATCATTAAATTTAAAATTTACTTATTGGCTAAATATTTAGCCGAAAATTTAAGACTATAATTATGTCAAGAAAGAAACCAACTAATTCAACACTTATTTAATCAAAAAAAAGCCTCGCAAATTGCGAGGCTTTTTTTTGATTACTATTTTTAAAATGGTAAATCATCTGGCTCTTCACTTGTTAGATCTGGAGCTGGTTGAAACTGATCTGCAGGTGGAATTTGAGAGGGTGCCGCCTGAGCTAAGCTTTCTATTCTCCATCCTTGTACAGAATTAAAATACTTTGCTTCTCCTTGCGGATTTATCCACTCTCTACCTCTTAGATTGATAGAAATCTTTACATCTTGACCTACTGAGTAATTATTTAATAAATCACATTTATCTTGAACAAACTCGATCATTATCATTTGAGGATATTGTTCATCTGTTGTAACTACTACTTCCCTTTTTCTGAAGCCATTACTTCCAAAAGTCTGTACTTCTCCAATTAATTTAACTTTACCTATAACTTCCATAATTATTATTTTAATAAAAGCACTTTCCAAGCACTTTCAACATCATTTTTTTCTAAATATTGTTGAGCAAATGTATGTTTTTTTACCATTTCTAAACCAATAAGTCCCGGATGTTCTTTTGCAAAGTTATCAACATCATCTTCAGTTGGTAAAAATGCTACATTTCCTAACATACCTAAATTATTACCGGTTAAAACCGAACTATTTCTTATTTCTGAAGGAATATGATCTACACCAATTCCCAAAGTAAAAACAGGTTTTGGGATTTCAAAAAAACCATCTCTAGCTCTTGTATAGTAACTCCCACCAGCTCTAGCTACTAAGTCAATTTTATGTTGATCTATCATTCCATCCTCATTTAGTACCGTTTCATGAATGTGAATTTTTAATACTTCACAAACAATTAAATTTCCAGCTCCTCCCTGGTCACCAGTATATATGACATCAGTGACTTTACACTCAAACTGAACTGGAGACTCTGCTACCCTAAAAGGCTTTACCTCATCTGATGCTAACATTGTAAAACCAGCTTTTTCAAATTCATTTACGCCTTCAGGATATTCTGAACTACTTAAAGACATTTGCTGAACGATATCATAATTGACAACATTGATAACTACTTCTTTTATTTTTTCAACATTTTGCAAGGTATGTTTGGTCGTATTTCCTCTAACTCTTCTTGCAGGTGAAAAAATCATGGTTGGTGGATTAGATCCAAACACATTAAAAAAACTAAAAGGTGATAAATTAGGGGTCCCTTTTTCATCAATAGTACTGGCAAATGCAATTGGTCTTGGTGCAACAGCTCCTAATAAATAACCGTGCAATTTACTCGTTGGTATTTCTTTAGGGTTGATGGAAATCATGTGAAAAAAATTTGTGCTGTAAAGATACTATCAATTTTATAAATGAGTTATACAGGTGAATCTAGTATATTTGTTTGATGAGTTTTTTAAAAAATACACTATTATTAAAACGATTTGTAATACTCATCTCGTTTTCTATAGTTTCATTAATCCTTTGGAATACGTATTCATTTTTTAATAGATTTAAAAATGAAGAGCGATTAAAGATGGAGATTGTTGCTACAGCCATGAAAGAATTTGCTAAAAATCAAAATCTAGAAGCTGATATTAGTTTAGAAGATAAAATTATTAAAAGCAACACCAATATTCCAATGATTCTAGTAGATGAAAATGGAAATATTGGAGCAGATTCTTACTTAAATCTAGATCCTGAAAAAGCAAAAGACCCTGCTTACCTTCAAGAACAGTTGGAAATCATGAAAGAGCAAAACAATCCTATTGAAATAGATTTTGCAAAAAACAGAACACAATATATTTATTACAGAAATTCAGACTTATTAAATAAACTCTCTTATTACCCACTTACTTTAATTTTAATTCTAGCCCTGTTTTTAGCATTAATCTACATGATGTTTACCTCAAGTAAAATAGCGGAACAGAATAAGTTATGGACAGGGATGGCAAAAGAAACCGCTCATCAGATTGGAACTCCATTGTCTTCATTACTTGGTTGGATAGCAATTTTAAAAATGGAAAATATTAATGACAAGTATGTTGATGAAATAGAAAAAGATGTACATCGTCTGAATACTATTGCTAATCGGTTTTCTAAAATAGGTTCATTACCAACACTAAAAAAATCTGACGTGGTTGCTTCTACTAAAAAAGCCTACGAGTATTTAGAATTTAGAAGTTCTAATCAAATATCATTTAGCTTTGAATCTTCTCAACAAGAAATTTACACCAATCTAAATGAAGAGTTATATAGCTGGGTTATAGAAAATCTAATTAAAAATTCTGTTGATGCTATGATGGGAAAGGGAATACTATCTATTGGAATAACAGTTGAGTTAAATAAGATAAAAATTCAAATAAAAGATTCAGGAAAAGGAATTGCAAAATCTAAGTTTAAAAAAATATTTAAACCCGGATATACCACTAAAAAAAGGGGCTGGGGGCTAGGATTATCGCTCTCAAAAAGAATTATTGAAGATTACCACAAAGGAAAAATACTTGTAAAAAGTTCAGACATAAATAAAGCAACTATATTTGAAATTACCCTAGATAAAGTTTCTTGATATTTCTTCAGCTAAAATGGTAAATTCTTCATTGGTCATCTTTTCTTTTTCTTTAAATTGCATATCAGCCATTTTGTTTATGGGCAGCAAATGTACGTGAACATGAGGCACCTCTAAACCAATTACACTCATCCCTATTCGTTCACAAGAAATAGTTTTTTCCAAGGCCTTTGCAACTCGGTAAGAAAAACTCATTAATTCTAAGTACGTATGTTTATCTAGATCAAATATTTTATTAACTTCTTTCTTCGGAATTACTAATGTATGGCCTTTTGTATTTGGATTAATATCTAAAAAGGCAAGATAACTTTTATCTTCTGCAATTTTATAACAAGGAATTTCTCCTAAAACAATTTTTGTAAAAATACTCACTATTTTTTATTTTTTAATTTATCTAGAGACCGATGTAACCTCAAAAGTCATCATCCCATTAGGAACTTTAATCTCAACTATATCTCCTAATTCTTTCCCTAACAACCCCTTACCTATGGGTGAGTTTACAGATAGTTTCCCGTTTTTTATATCAGACTCTGAATCTGCTACAAGCGTGTAAGAAAACTCCATTTTATTACTGGTGTTTTTTATCTTTATAATTGAATGAATTAGAATCTTGGAAGTATCTAATTGAGATTCATCAATTATTCTAGCACTGGCTACCACATTCTTAAGTTTAGCAATTTTTGTTTCCAACAAAGATTGTTCTTCTTTAGCAGCATGATATTCAGCATTTTCACTTAAATCGCCCTTATCTCTTGCATCTGCAATTTCTTGCGTTACTCTTGGTCTTTCTATTTGCTCTAGCTGTAATAATTCGTCTTTTAATTTTTTTAATCCCTCCGGGGTATAATAGGAAACATTACTCATGATTAATAATTTTTGAGTTATATGGTGTCATAAATAATTTTTAGGGGTAAAACAACCATTAATATAAAATAGAAAATCTCATTGCCTTTTTACAGGATGAGATTTACTAAACAAATGTACAAAATATTTGTAAATTGTGGTTTTGTTAATAAGCTATAAAAATTAGTATGAAAAAGTTTTTGTTTTTAGTAAGCACAATTTTAATTCTAGGATGTACTAGCAATAGCGTTGTTAATGATTGTTTCCCATTCATAACTGTAAATGAGTCTGTAAATCTTGATCTTCCTCAATTTATAGATTTACAGGTTCCAGGAGGATGGGCCTACACAAGCGGAGGTTTACAAGGGTTAATTATTTATAATAGTGGTCTTCAATTTAAGGCTTTTGATAGATCTTGCCCAGGACAAAACATATCCTCATGTTCACAAATGATTGTAGACTCTAATTTAAAAATTTTATGCCAGTGTAATGATAGTGAATTTAATATTTTAAATGGAGCACCTTTAACAGAAGGTGTAAATTGTTTTGCTAATGAATATTTAGTAGAGAATTTAAATGGATCTCTTCTTAGAATCACTAACTTTTAATGTAAAACTAGAAAATAGAATGTGTACTTTTGTTTCTTATTACAATATTAGATTATTTTGAAGAATTACTTTTCATCAGATTTTAAGTTAGGTGTTCTTGGCGGAGGTCAATTAGGGAGAATGCTCCTAGCTGAGACTCAAAAATTTGATATTTACACAAGTATTTTAGATGCATCTAAAGAGGCTCCTTGTGCTCAAATATGCAACGAATTCCATCAAGGAAATTTACTAGATTTTGAAACCGTTTACAATTTTGGTAAACAAGTAGACCTACTAACAATTGAGATAGAAAATGTAAATATTGATGCGCTAGATCGCCTAGAAAAAGAAGGACTTGCCATCTATCCAACACCAAAAAGCATTCGAATTATTCAAAATAAAGCCACTCAAAAGAATTTTTACAAAGACAATTATATCCCAACTGCACCCTACTCTCATTATGCCTATTTAGAGGAGCTCAAACACTCTTTTCAAAATGATATAATTGAGTTGCCTTTTGTTTGGAAAGCAGCCCGCTTTGGATATGATGGAACTGGCGTTAAAATTGTTAGAACTTTTGAGGATATAGAAAACCTTCCTCAAGGAGAATGCATTGTGGAAAAACTAATTCCATTCAAAAATGAACTGGCGGTTATTGTTGCAAGAAGTAGTAATGGAGAAGTAACCTCTTATCCTGTAGTTGAAATGGAATTTCACCCAGAAGCTAATCAAGTAGAATATGTTATTTGTCCTGCAAGGATTGATGATAGCACAGCGAAAAAAGCAAGAGAAATTGCCTTAAAAGTTGCTGATGCTTTTGATTTTGTAGGATTGTTAGCTGTAGAAATGTTTCAAACTGAAGAAGATGAAATTTTAGTAAACGAGGTAGCACCTAGAACTCACAATTCTGGTCATTATAGTATTGAAGCTAGTTATACTAACCAATTTGAACAACACTTAAGAAGTATCCTAAACCTTCCTTTAGGAAATACAGACAATAAAGTGGCAGGAATTATGGTTAATCTGGTAGGTGCTGAAGGACACACAGGGGACGTTGTCTATGAAAATATTGACAAAATTCTTCAAATTAATGGAGTTACTCCTCATATTTACGGAAAAAAAATAACCAAACCTTTTCGTAAGATGGGTCATGTAACCATCGTAAATAAAGATATCAATAAGGCACGAAAAGTTGCACAACAGGTAAAAAAATTAATTAAAGTAATCAGTAAATAAAACGTATAATGGTAGGAATTATAATGGGAAGCGATTCAGATCTTCCAATCATGCAAGAAGCGATTGACATCCTAGAAAGTTTTGACATACAGATAGAAGTAGATATTGTTTCTGCCCATAGAACTCCAGAAAAATTATTTGACTACTCAAAAAATGCGCATACGCGGGGTATTAAAGTAATTATTGCTGGTGCTGGAGGAGCTGCTCACCTGCCAGGTATGGTAGCCTCTTTAAGTCCTTTACCTATTATTGGTGTTCCTGTAAAAAGTAGAAATTCTATAGATGGATGGGATTCTGTATTGTCTATATTACAAATGCCTGGAGGTGTTCCAGTAGCAACTGTTGCATTAGACGGTGCAAAGAACGCTGGTATCTTAGCTGCTCAAATTATTGGCGCTTCAGACAAATGTGTTCAAGACAAAATTACAGCCTACAAAGAAGGATTAAAAATAAAAGTAACACAAGCTTCGGAACGCATAAAAAAATAACATCATTATTCTTATTGTACTCACCAATGAATCCTTTATTAGAAGATTTTAATACCGCTCCTTTCTCAAAAATTTCAAGCACAGATTACAAACCTGCCATTAAAAAAGCTATTGAGATTTGCAAACAGGAAATAGAAACTATCATATCAAATCCAGAAGCACCTAGCTTCAAAAACACTACAGAGGCACTTGAGCTTACTGGACAAAAACTTGGAAGAATTACCAGTATTTTCTTTAATTTAAACTCTGCTGAAACTTCTGAAGCTATTCAAAAAATAGCCCAAGAAATTTCCCCTTGGCTTAGTGAATTTAAAAATGATATGATATTAAATTCAGCACTATTCATAAAAGTAAAATCTGTATACAACACTAGAAAAGTCCTAAATTTAGACCCTGAACAAACTATGTTACTAGAAAAACAATACAAAGGTTTTTCAAGAAATGGAGCTAATTTAAATAGTGAAGACAAAGAGAAATTACGAAAAATAGACACTGAATTGTCTAAATTATCTTTGCAATTTGGCGAAAATGTACTAGCAGATAGTAATGCTTTTGAACTTCATATCACCCACGAAAAAGACTTAATAGGGCTTCCTGAAGGGGCAAAAGAAGCTGCTAGATTATTGGCAAAAAATAGAAATAAAGAAGGCTGGCTTATTACTTTAGACTACCCAAGTTACATTCCGTTTGTAACGTATGCAGAGAATAGAGCGTTGAGAAGAAAACTGTCTATCGCCTTTGGAAAAAAGGGATTTCAAAACAATGAAAACAACAATGAGAAAATTGTTTTAAACATTATTAATTTAAGACATCAAAGAGCTAACATCCTAGGTTATAAAACTCATGCACATTTTGTGTTAGAGGAACGAATGGCTGAAACTCCAGAAAAAGTACTTTCTTTTTCTGAAGATTTAGTAAGAAAGGCAAAACCAGCAGCACTTAAAGAATTTAAAAATCTTGAGTCATTTGCAAAAAGAGTAGACGGAATAGATCAACTTCAAAAATGGGACAGTGCCTTCTATTCAGAAAAATTGAAAAAAGAAATTTTCAATTTAGATCAAGAAATTTTAAAGCCATATTTTCAATTAGAGAATGTTATTAATGGAGCATTTATAGTAGCAAATAAATTGTATGACCTAACTTTTGAAGAAATTTTTACTATAGAAAAATACCACGAAGATGTAAAAACCTATCATGTTAAAAATACTAAAGGTGAGTTTATTGCTATTTTATATGCAGACTTTCACCCAAGGGAAGGAAAACGAAATGGTGCATGGATGACCTCCTATAAGTCTCAGCAAATTAAAAATAACAACAATGAAAGGCCTCATATTTCTATTGTCTGTAATTTTACAAAACCTACTGAGACACAACCCTCTTTATTAACCTTTAATGAAGTAACTACTTTATTTCATGAATTTGGCCATGCTTTGCATGGTATGCTGGCAAATACAACCTATAGCAGTCTCTCAGGAACTTCTGTTTCTTGGGATTTTGTAGAATTACCCAGTCAAGTCATGGAGAACTGGTGTTATGAAAAAGAGGCGCTAGCATTATTTGCTAAACATTACCAAACTGGGGAAGTTATCCCAATGGAATATGTAGAAAAAATTAAAGAATCTGCTAGTTTTCATGAAGGCATGCAAACACTTCGTCAATTGAGTTTTGGTTTATTAGACATGGCTTGGCATGGAGGCAAGACTCCAGAAGATATTTTATCTGTTAAAGAATTTGAAGCCCAGGCTTTTTCTGAAACTCAATTGTATCCTGATGTTTCAGAAAATTGTATGAGTACTGCTTTTTCCCATATTTTTCAAGGCGGATATTCAGCAGGATATTACTCTTACAAATGGGCCGAAATTTTAGATGCTGATGCCTTTGAATACTTTCAAGAAAAAGGAATTTTCAACAAAGAAGTTGCCTATAAATTTAAAGAACACATTTTAAGTAAAGGAGGTACCGAAAAACCCATGGTATTATACAAACGTTTTAGAGGAAAAGAGCCTAGACCAGAAGCCTTATTAAAGAGGGCAGGATTGTTATAACCTATTCTTACGATTCTTTTCTTGGATCCATTTACTCATGTATTTTGAACTCTGTAAAGAATGATGCATGAGCATTTTTCCCGTAAAATTGTTATTTCTGTGCTGTTCTAAATTAGAAAAAACCTCATCTATAAATCTAAAAAATAAATGCGTTAATTGTTCTTTGTCAAACTTTGTGTTGATAATTTTTATTCCTCGTTGCTGTGCTTCATTCCATTGATTTTTATCTGTGTATAATAGAACGGCTTTCTCTACAAAATTTTCTATCTCATCTTCTACAAAACCGTTCCAGGGTAGCTCATCACACATCCCTTCTGCTCCAATAGTGGTTGTTACGGAAGGGGTTCCGCATAGCATAGCACTGGTAAGTTTCCCTTTAATACCTGCACCAAAACGTAAAGGAGCTAATAAAACTCTACTATTTTCAAGAACATCAAAAGCATCTTCTACAAAACCATGAACAAAAAAGCCTTCATTAGTATTGGTAAATTCTAAGACTTCCTGAGTTGGGTACGCTCCATAAACATGAAGTTTGGCCGCAGGGATTCTCTTCCTAATTTCTTTCCAGGTATATTTTTTTAATTGAATAGTTGCATCTAGATTAGGAGCGTGATGAAAGTTCCCAATAGATACAAAATGATGTCTTTCATTATAGGGTTTCCATGTATTATTTTCATCAATTTTATCAAATAAAAACGGCAAATGATACAACAAACATTTATCAATTTTAAATACTTCTTGCAATAACTTCATCTCAAATGTTGAAATGATTAAAGAAATATCACATCGAAGAATTGATGCAACTTCTCGTTTAGAGATCTCTGAATTCAAGAGCATCTCATTACTTAACTCAATCCCTTTTTTTAGAGCCTCATGTCTCGTTTTTCTTAGAAAATGAAGGTCTTCAGTATCCAATATTCGAAGGGATTTTGGACAATATTCTGCAACTCGCCAACCAAATTGCTCTTCTGTCATAAATCGATCAAAAACAACTATTGTTGGTTTTAAATCTGTTATAAAATCATCAAAGCTAGTGGAGTTTAATTCTAAGCGAACCTCCTCAACCCCTAGTAAAGATAAATCTATGGAATTTGGATTTTTTTGAGAAACTGTTCCAAAAGTAACACGCCAACCCTTTGATAAAAAAGAGGTCATAAGCTGAAGCATCCTACTTCCAGCGGCTGATGAATTTGGCTCTACCCATACAGACCCAATGATAAAAACATGATGCTTCAAGTAGTTGATTTTTATAAATGATTCACAAAAATAATCTTATTTATTTTAGAATTTTAAACTGAATTTATATTTGAAGTTTAAAGATGGTAAATCCGTTATAATTTTAAGAATAATGAGTACTTTTGTAGTATACATAATTCAATTAAAATGAAGTACGATGTTATCGTTATTGGTTCTGGTCCTGGAGGATATATTTCTGCAGTAAGAGCCTCTCAATTGGGCTTAAAGGCAGCCATTATAGAAAAATATGCTACCATGGGTGGAACCTGTTTAAATGTTGGCTGTATTCCTTCAAAAGCCTTGTTAGATTCTTCTCATCATTATTATGATGCTGTGAAGCATTTTGAAGAACATGGAATTTTAATCGATCCTCCAAAGATTGATTTTACTAAAATGATTGATCGCAAGGCTACTGTTGTAGAACAAACTACTGGTGGTATAAAATATTTGATGGACAAAAACAATGTCGATGTTTTTGAGGGAATGGGGTCTTTTGTAGATTCTACCCATGTGAAAATTACAAAAAATGATGGATCTGATGAAACTATAGAAGGAACCAATATTATTATTGCTACTGGATCTAAACCAGCCTCTTTACCTTTTATAGAATTAGATAAAGAAAGAATTATTACTTCTACAGAAGCTTTAAAGCTTCCTGAAATACCAAAACATTTAGTAGTTATAGGTGGTGGAGTAATTGGCCTAGAATTAGGATCTGTATATAAACGTTTGGGTGCAGAAGTAAGTGTAATTGAATACATGGACAAGATTGTTCCTGGAATGGATACTGATATTTCCAAAGAACTTCAAAAAGTACTTAAAAAGCAAGGAGTAAAATTCTTTACCAAACATGCAGTCAATAATGTGCAACGAAACGAAGAAGAAATTACGGTAAAAGCGACCAATAAAAAAGGAGAAGAAGTAGTATTTAAAGGTGATTATTGTTTAGTATCTGTTGGAAGAAAAGCCTATACTAATGGGCTAGGATTAGAAAATATTGGTGTTAAGGTAAACGAAAGAGGTCAAGTAGAAACAAATGATCATCTTCAAACTAATGTCCCAAACATTTATGCGATCGGAGATGTAGTTAAGGGGGCTATGCTAGCCCATAAAGCAGAAGAGGAAGGTGTTGTAGTTGCAGAACTTATTGCAGGACAAAAACCACATATAGACTATAATTTAATTCCAGGAATTGTATACACATGGCCTGAAGTTGCTGCCGTAGGAAAAACAGAACAAGAATTAAAAGAAGCAAGTGTAGAGTACAAATCTGGTAAATTTTCTATGAGAGCTTTAGGTAGATCAAGAGCTAGTGGAGATATTGATGGGTTTGTAAAAGTACTAGCAGATAAAGAAACAGATGAAGTTTTAGGAGTTCATATTGTAGGTGCAAGAGCAGCAGATTTAATTATGGAAGCAGCTGTTGCAATGGAATACAGAGCTTCTGCAGAAGACTTGGCAAGAATTTGCCATGGACATCCGACGTATTCTGAAGCCATGAAAGAAGCTGCTAAAGCTGCTTGGGATGGAAAACCATTAAACGCCTAAAGCGTAATTTATATGTAAACACATATTAATTGGAAGAAATTTTCGATCAATATTTTAATAATACAGCAAAAGTCCATCTGGGTTTTTGCTTCCAAAATGCAAAGAACAACACGTACTTTCTCCATAGAATCTGTATCTAGACTCAATGAAAAACTATTGAGATGGGCTCAACAATACGAGACTTCTATCTGGCTAGACTCTAACAAACATAACCAAGACCATAGCAATTATGATAATATCCTAGCTGTTAATGAATTTACGAGTATTCAAACAGATACTGTTCATGCTTTTGAAAAATTAAAAGAATATCAATCCATCACACAAGACTATCTGTTTGGCTACCTAAGTTATGATGTAAAAAACGCTACTGAAAATTTAACATCATCAAATGTTGATGATTTAGGATTTTCTGAGTTATTTTTCTTTCAGCCACAAAAAATTCTATTTATAAAAAACAATCAAATAGAATTCCAGTATTTAGCAATGGTTGAAGATGAAATTGACACAGACTTTAAAGCAATTTGTAACATTGTACTGAAACAACAACGTATTGATATAAGTGATAAAAATATTGAAATTAAATCACGAATTTCAAAAAAAGACTACCATCTAAAAGTAGACAAAATATTAAAACACATTCATAAAGGAAATATTTATGAAGCTAATTTTTGCCAGGAATTTTATGCAGAAAATACAGACATCAATCCATTGCATATTTATGAAGATTTAAATACGATCTCTGAAGCTCCTTTTGCTACATTTCTAAAAATTGATCACCAATATTTACTTTGTGCATCACCAGAAAGATACTTAAAGAAAGAAGGTGCTAAAATTATATCACAACCCATTAAGGGAACTGCCAAACGCTTTAAAAATCGCTTGGAGGATCAGAAAACAGCTGCGGCCTTGACAGTAGATATTAAAGAGAGATCAGAAAATATCATGATTGTTGATTTAGTTAGAAATGATTTATCTAAATCTGCTAAAAAAGGAAGTGTCCGAGTAGAAGAATTATGTAAAGTATCTTCCTTTAAACAAGTTCATCAAATGATCTCTACAGTGGTGTCAGAATTAAAGGATGATGTGCATCTTGTAGATGTTATTAAAGACACCTTTCCGATGGGAAGTATGACAGGTGCTCCTAAAATATCTGCAATGAAAATCATTGAAGACTTGGAAGAAACAAAAAGAGGATTGTATTCTGGAACTGTTGGTTATTTTACTCCCAATGGCGATTTTGATTTTAATGTGGTTATTAGAAGTATTTTGTATGATGCTGTAAAAAAATACCTTTCATTTTCAGTAGGAAGCGCCATAACAGCAAAATCTTCTCCAGAAAAAGAATACGAAGAGTGCTTATTAAAAGCAAATGCAATGCAATTTGTTTTAACAAATTCTATCAAGTTATGATTCCAAATCAAGAAGAAAAATTTGAAGCTGTTTACAAGAGTCTTACTGAAAAAGCAACAGAGCAACTCTTATTCAATACATTTTTAAAAATGTACCCTGACGCATGGAAACAACTAAAAATTACATTCTCAACATATAAAAGAAGTAAACAATTTGGTAAAACCATTCCTTTACCAAGACCAGAGGAATCACTTCGTAAAAGTATTAGAATTTGGCTAAAAAGAACTAATGATGGCTCATAAAGAATTCAATTTTAGTATTTACAAAACCACCTTTTATGGTCAATACTGGGAAGCAAAAAACACAAAAGCAGTTGTCGTTTTGGCTCATGGAATGGGCGAACACTCAGGACGCTACAAGCATGTGGCCAAGAAGTTAAATGAACATGATTTTTCTGTTGTTGCTTTTGATCATTTTGGGCATGGAAAAACAACTGGTAAACGTGGTCATAACCCTAGTTTTGAAGCCGTATTAGAAAGCATTGGTGTAACTATAGAAAAAGCCAGAGCATTTTTCCCCAATACCCCTGTTTTTTTATATGGTCATTCTATGGGTGGAAATACTGTAATTAATTATGCACTCAAAAAAACAACTCATATACAAGGAATTATTGCCACAAGCCCCTTTTTAAAATTGGCTTTTGAGCCTCCAAAAATTAAATTAGCTATTGGAAAGGTATTGCAAAAAATAGCACCCTCAATAACAATGGGTAATGAGATAAATGCGAATGATATCTCTCGAGAAAAAATAGAAGTTGATGCATATATAAATGACCCTTTGATACATTCAAAAATTAGTCCTAACTTCTCTTTAACCTTTATTGATTCTGGAAAATGGGCTATTGATAATGCACCTAAACTGAACATCCCAATATTATTGCTACATGGAACAGGTGATAAAATTATCGATTATAGAGGAACAAAAGAATTTGCAGATAATGCTGATAGAGCAACTCTGAAATTGTATGAAAATGGCTATCACGAATTACAAAACGATATATGCAAAAATGAAATGCTAGTAGATGTTGTAAACTGGATAAGTTCTCAAGTTTAATTTCCATATTTTTGTAACATCAATGCTACAGAAATTTAAACAACATTTACATCAAAACTTTCCTTTTTTAAAGGGCAGTAAACTTCTTATTGCTATTTCTGGAGGAATAGACAGTGTTGTGCTAGCTCATTTATGCAGTCAATTAAACCTCAACTTTTCTTTATGTCATTGTAATTTTAACTTGCGTGGGCAAGAAAGTGATGAGGATGAAGCCTTTGTTAAATCTTTAGCAAAAACACTCAAAACACCTGTGTATGCAACCTCTTTTGAAACAGAAAAATATGCAAAAACAAACAAGATTTCTATTCAGGTAGCTGCAAGAGATTTACGCTATAATTGGTTTTATAAGCTACTAGATACTAAAGATTATGACTATGTATTAACAGCGCACAATACCAATGATAATTTAGAAACTTTCATTATAAATTTAACTAGAGGAAGTGGTTTAGAGGGGTTTACAGGGATTCCTACTATTAATAAAAAATCTGTGAGGCCGTTATTAGCATTTTCTAGAGATGACATCACCTTATTTGCTATAAAAAATGAAATTGTTTGGAGAGAAGACAGATCTAATGCTAGCGTAAAATATGTAAGAAATAAAGTACGTCACAAAGTAATTCCTATTTTAAAGGAACTAAATCCCCACATTTTAAAGAGTTTTCAAAATACTTTAGAACACTTAAATGAAAGTCAGTCTATTATTAATGACGCTTTAAAAAATATTACTGCCAACGTTGTTTCTTATGAAAATGATTTACTGAAAATAAGTTGTGAAGAAATCGATAAGCTTTCAAACAAGAAAGCGTATCTATATCAACTTCTGCATGGATATGGATTTACTGCTTGGAATGACATTGTTGATTTGATTTCTGCGCAACCAGGCAAACAAGTATTTTCTAACACACATCGGTTATTAAAAGATAGGAATTTTCTAATAGTAACTACTATCAATAAAAACCAATCTACAAAAGATCCAATTCTTATTGACCAAAAAGTGTCAGAAATTACTAACCCCATTAAGCTTATCATTCAAAAAACAGACGATTATACCTCTAAAAACAATCATCAAATTATTATTGATAATGATTTAATTAGCTATCCGTTATCTTTAAAAAAGTGGCATCATGGAGATGCCATGTATCCAACAGGAATGACAGGTAGTAAGAAAATAAGTCAACTATTTAAAGACAATAAATTATCTTTGTTAGACAAAGAAAAAATTTGGATGCTTACAGATGCTAAAGACCATATTATTTGGGTTGTAGGACTCAGACAAGATCGACGATATCTAGCAAACAAGACAACTACCAATCGATTGAAAATATCGTATCTATCATGAAAAAATTAGGAATTCTTTTTTTACTATTTTTTACCCTAAATAGCTTTGCTCAAACAGAAAATAATCCAGCTGTTTTTTCTACATCTGTTGAAAAAGTATCAGAAGAAACTTACGATTTAATTTTTACTGTAAAGATTCAAGACCAATGGCATATGTATTCTCAATACAATCCAGAAAATGCTTCGCTGCCTATGGAAATTTTAGCTGCTAAAAACACCACAGGATTTCAACTAATTGGCAAAGCAGTAGAAAGCAAGACCTACAAAGAATACAGTGATGTATGGGAAAAAGAAGAGATTTACTTTAAAGAAAAAGCCATTATTACGCAACGAATACAACTTACCAATACAGATATTAGCAATGTTACATTAAACTTTTTTGCACAGGTATGTAAAGAGGTTTGTATTCAAATTGAAGAAGACTTTACCTTTTCTTTAGATGGAAAAGCTATTGTTACCGAGGAGGTTGAACTAGACGAAAAAAGCAAACTACTTTCTAACCAACTGGTTCTTCCACTAAAAAACAAGGATCTCTTAGACCAAGATTCAGACGGAAAACAACAAAAAAAAGATTTATTTACCATTTTTTTACTTGGATTTATTGGAGGTTTATTAGCCCTTTTAACCCCGTGTGTATTTCCAATGATTCCCTTAACGGTATCTTTCTTTACCAAACAATCTCAGGCTAAAGCTAAAGGAATTAGCAATGCCATTCTATACGGTTTATGTATTGTTATTATTTACCTATTGTTAAGTGTTCCCTTCCACTTTTTAGATAGTGTAAATCCAGAAATTTTAAACACCATCTCAACCAATGTATGGTTAAATAGTTTCTTTTTTGCCATCTTAGTTTTCTTTGCCTTTTCTTTCTTTGGATATTATGAAATTACCTTACCAAGTTCTTGGGGAGATAAAATGGATACTGCTTCAAACGTTGGTGGGTTTATTGGTATTTTCTTTATGGCCCTAACCCTAGCTATTGTATCATTCTCTTGTACCGGTCCTATTTTAGGTTCTTTATTGGCAGGTTCTTTAACTGCAGATGGCGGAGCTATGCAATTGAGTGCTGGAATGACTGGTTTTGGATTGGCCTTAGCGCTCCCTTTTACCTTATTTGCCTTATTCCCAAATTGGTTAAAGTCTATCCCTAGCTCAGGAGGCTGGTTAAATACTACCAAAGTTATTCTTGGGTTTTTAGAATTGGCTTTTGCTTTTAAGTTCTTGTCTAATGCCGATCTCGTTGCCCATTGGAATCTGTTAAAACGTGAGGTATTTGTTGGCATATGGATTGTTATTTTTATTGGATTGGCACTGTATATCTTAAAAAGGATACGCTTCCCACACGACACTACCGATAAAAAAATCTCATTCTCTAGAGGATCATTTGGAATCCTAGTTCTTGCATTTGTAATCTATCTTATTCCGGGAACATTTAAAGCACCAAACTGGAATTTAAGTTTATTGAGTGGTTTTCCGCCTCCTCAATTTTACAGTATTTATGAACAAGAAAACGATTGCCCCTTAGGCTTAAACTGTTACAAAGATTTTGAGGAAGGGCTGGCAGCAGCAAAAGCAGCAAACAAACCCATCTTATTAGATTTTACAGGTTGGGCCTGTGTTAATTGTAGAAAAGTAGAAGAAAATGTATGGAGTAACCCTGCTATTTACAAACTACTAAAAGAGGACTATATTTTAATTTCTTTGTATGTAGATGATCGAAAAGAATTACCTGAAATAGCCCAATTTAACTTCAAGCGAGCCAACGGACAGTTAAAAGAGATCACAACTGTTGGAGACAAGTGGGCTACCTTTCAAACGGTGAATTTTAAAACAGCCTCACAACCCTACTATGTTCAACTAACTTCAGAATTTGAAATATTAAATAAAGCTGAACAATATACAGATATAGATACCTATCTCGGTTGGTTGCAAGAAGGAATAATTAGTTTTAAGAATGTCAAAAAAGTTAACTAATATTATAAAAATTGGTCTGCCTTGGGGTGTTGGAATGTTTATTTTATTAGCACTTATTATTCCCTACTTTAATTATGAAAAGATCACTCTAAAAAAAATAGGCATCGCATTTCCACTGTGGTTGTTGGGTGGCTTTGTTTTTGGATATTCCATGAATCGTTGGTTCCCTAAAGAAAAATAATAACCTTTTTTTACATCGTTTTCGTAGAAAAACCTCCTGAACTCATCACTAAATTGGGTTTTTTTGTAATTTCACTTTTCAATTTTTTCCTATGTCTAGTGCACTAAAACTCTCTAAATTTAACGATAATGTAGTCTCAAAGTACAAAATATACAACAGTATATTTATGACCTTACCTTATGATTCTATTAGCAACACTGGAGTGTTATTACCGCTATTTCATGAGGTGTGTAAAAAAGGATTCTCACTTGGTGAAAACCCCACGCAAATAGTAGATTATTTCTTTAAAAAATATCAAGAAAACCCTACTGAAGAAGAAAAAATTCATTTATTATTTCGTTTTATTCAGTATATAGAAAGACAAATTGTATTATTTGATGCCATTGAAGATGCAGAATTTGAAAATGTAAATAACATGGAAGGTATTGGTACCTTACGAAGTTCTAAAGATGCTGCCTTTTCTCAAAACAAAAAGGAAGAGTTACAGCAATATCTTAGAGAATTTAAAGTTCGTATTGTTCTTACAGCCCATCCAACTCAATTTTATCCTGGAAATGTTTTAGGGATTATTACAGATTTAGACAAAGCCATACAAAATGATGACTTATTGCTCATAAAAAACTTGTTGGCTCAATTAGGAAAAACTCCCTTTTTCAAAAAACAAAAACCAACACCTTATGATGAGGCTGTTAGTCTTATTTGGTATTTAGAAAATGTCTTGTATCATTCTGTGAGTACTATTTACAATTTTGTACAACAGCATGTGTATGATGGTGAGGTTTTAGACAATGAAATTATAGATCTTGGTTTTTGGCCAGGAGGCGATAGAGATGGAAACCCATTTGTTACCACAGAAATTACTCTAAAAGTAGCCGAAAGATTGCGCCAAACTATTCTTAAAAACTACCACCGAGACATCAGAAAATTAAGAAGGAGGCTTACCTTTAAAGGAATAGAAGAGATCTTAATTAGAGTAGAAAAAAGACTGAATAAGCACACAACAAAAAGCTATAAAGTTGTGAATTTTTCTTCAAAAATTCTACTTGAAGAATTAAACAAAGCACGTGTAATTCTTGTTGAAGAACACAAATCATTATTTCTAGAAGAGTTAGACGATTTAATACATAAGGTGTCTATTTTTGGCTTTCATTTTGCCACTCTAGATATTAGGCAAGACAGTAGAGTGCATCACAATGCATTTACCAATATGGTGCAAGAATTATTAGATGCTAAAGACACAACCTTTCCAGAAAACTACTTAACATTATCTGAAAAGAAGCAAGTGGCCATCCTTTCAGAAATTAAAGGGGCTATAGATCCAAGCATTTTTTCTGATGAGATGTTGGTAAAAACATTAAAATCTATACAAGCCATTAAAGAAATACAATCTAGAAACGGAAAGCGCGGTGCAAACAGATATATTATTAGCAACAACCAAACTGCCTTAAATGTAATGCAAACCTTTGCCATGCTGAATCTTTCTGGCTTTGGCGATGTATTGCCTGTAGATGTAATTCCACTTTTTGAAACCGTAGATGATTTACAAAATGCGGCCTCAGTAATGAGAACACTGTATTCTAATAAATCATACAGAAATCACGTAAGCCAACGAAAAGACAAGCAGACCATTATGCTTGGTTTTTCTGATGGTACAAAAGATGGTGGTTATTTAATGGCTAATTGGTCTATTTTTAAAGCAAAAGAAGCGCTCACAGCAATTTCTAGAGAATTTGGTATTGAGGTTATTTTCTTTGATGGGCGAGGCGGACCACCAGCACGTGGAGGAGGAAAAACACATCAGTTTTACGCTTCTTTAGGCCCCACTATAGAAGATAAAGAAATACAGCTTACCATACAAGGACAAACCATTAGTTCTAATTTTGGAACCTTAAGTTCTTCTCAGTTTAATCTAGAACAGCTATTAAGTTCAGGAATAAAAAACGAAGTGTTTCAAAAAGATCAACTAAGTGATGCACATCGTGTAATAATGAATGACATTGCAAACACAAGTTACGAAACTTACGTGGCCTTTAAAAACCATGAGAAGTTTTTACCGTATTTAGAAAAAATGAGTACGTTGCAATACTATGCAAAAACCAATATTGGAAGTAGACCAAGCAAGCGTTCGCAATCTGATACCCTAGATTTTTCAGATTTAAGAGCCATTCCATTTGTGGGTAGTTGGAGCCAACTAAAACAAAATGTTCCAGGATTTTATGGGGTAGGAACTGCCTTAAAAAAGTATGAAGACAATGGAGAGTTTGATAAACTTATCGATTTTTACAATAACTCAGATTTTCTAAAAACACTCTTAGAAAATAGTGTGATGAGTTTAACAAAATCGTTTTTTGAACTCACCGCCTACATGGAAGAAGACGAAGAATTTGGCGAATTTTGGAAACTTATTTACGAAGAATACAAGACTACCAAACGCTTATTGCTAAAAATAGCAGACCATACAGAACTCATGGAAAACTACCCAGACGGTAAAGCCTCTATAGAAATACGAGAAGATATTGTACTGCCTTTGCTTACCATACAACAGTATGCTTTAAAAAAGATACAAGAAATTTTAGCCAGCAAGAGACCGTCTGTGAAAGAATTAGACACCTACCAAAAAATGGTCACACGTTCGTTATTTGGTAATATTAATGCGAGTAGGAATTCGGCTTAACGGTCTAGTATAAGAATAGTAGTGGATTTATAAACACTAACTTTTCGAATTAGACCTGTCCATAAACATAAAAATCGATGTCGATTAAGCACCAAAACCGCTATTATTTTATACATTGTTGGTCACTGGCTTTGTTTACTTTGTCGGTAAATGTTTATCTAAAAAATCATATACAAGATTAAAATGTTCTAAAGGCGCTATATGTCCGCCGTCTAGTTTTATATGTTCGTTGTAATAATTGAAGTTTTTGTTTTTTAATCTTTTAATTAATTTGTCAGACATCTCGGTAGCAGGCCACATTTCGTCATTTATACCTGACAGAATTAGAATAGCTCCATTAATATTTTCCACTTGAATCTCTGCCTTTTTTGAGGCTTCTTTATCTTCAAGCATCATCTTATGAGCAGTGTATAAATCTCCTTTTAATGCTGGTGAGATTGTTTTTAATGGTGCAGGTACATAGGGAACTTCTTTTCCTTTGTAAGTCCAAGAAGAAGTATTTGCGGACCAAGTAATCGCAGGGAAGCTTACATTTGATGTCGACATTGCAATAACTGCATTAAAATGGTTAAATCTACTAGCTAAATTCAAGACTAATTCGCCACCACGTGAACCTCCAATAAGAGCAATTTTTGATTTATTGATTTTGGGATTTTTGGCGATATTCATTATAGTGTCCGAAATTGCATCTAATGAAATTCTGTCAAGATTTTTCGGTGTTCCGTCAGCATTAAAATATCCTATTGCTAAAATCGCGTAGCCTTTTTGAATAAGACTATCCCTTTTACTTTTCATATGGTTTCTGTGCCAATCAATTCCACCTTCTGCACCACCAAAAGCTACAATTAAAGGCTGATTATCAGAATCCCCTATATATAATAGAGTTTCTACAACTCCGTGCTGTTTTGATAGATTTGGGACATAAGTAAATATGAAAACTATTCCTGAAATTAAGGCTAGAACTAGGATTAATAATATTGTTTTAATTCTTTTCTTCATTTTGAGTTTTAAAGAAATTTTTTTGTTCCAAAAATACATATAAATACATTTTAAGTCAACCCCTATAAATGGGTAAATTTACACCTCCCTATTTACGGGGAGGCCCTGTCATATATGATAAAAACATCAACTCTATCCTTTTATTTAGTAAAATTATTGAGTACATTTAAAGAAAAAAATGTTAGAAAAAATATATGGCTCTGCCGTCTTTGGCATAGAAGCTACCACCATAACGGTAGAAGTAAATATAGACAAAGGAATAGGCTATCATTTGGTGGGTTTACCAGACAATGCAGTACGTGAAAGTAGTTATCGTATTTCTGCAGCACTTAACAACAACAACTTTAAATTACCCGGAAAGAAAATAACCATTAACATGGCGCCTGCAGACCTCCGCAAAGAAGGAGCTGCTTATGATTTAACCCTAGCCATGGGTATTTTAGCGGCCTCCAAGCAAATAGCTTTTTCAGATTTAGCACAATATATGATCATGGGGGAATTGTCTTTAGATGGCAATGTACAACCTATAAAAGGAGCATTACCTATTGCTATTAAAGCCAAAGAAGAGGGGTTTACATCCTTTATTCTTCCTCAAAAAAATGCTAGAGAAGCAGCCATCGTTGAAGGCTTAGAGGTATTGGGTGTAGACAACATTATGGAAGTTATTGAGCATTTTAATGACAAAAAAAAGATAGTACCCACCAAGGTAGATACCAAAGCAGAGTTTTATAAAAATTTAGTGCTCCCCGAGTTTGACTTTTCTGAAGTAAAAGGGCAAGAATCTATTAAGCGGTGTATGGAAATTGCCGCTGCAGGAGGGCATAATATTATTCTCATTGGCCCACCTGGGTCTGGTAAAACTATGTTGGCAAAAAGATTGCCTTCTATTTTACCGCCTATGTCTTTAGAGGAGGCCTTAGAAACTACCAAAATTCATTCTGTGGTGGGTAAAACAAAAGATCATGGTTTGTTATATGAACGGCCATTTAGAGCCCCGCATCATACCATATCGGATGTAGTTTTGTACAATGTGGTGGTTTAAATCTAATCAATAAAACTAAAAACTGTAATCGGGTGCGGTGTTTGATATATTATCTCCACTTGTATAGCCCAGCAAGTACTTTTTAACCTCAGTATTACCAGCTTTCTTTTCTACCAGCTTTACTGTTGCACGTCTAAAATCACAAGGTTTATAAAACATACTAAACACTTGCCTAACAACTTGTTTTTCTGTTGCTATCAGTTCATTGTAACCTAGCTCTTTATAGTCTAGTATCTTACTGCTGGGGTTTACTATGCTGTAAATCATATTAGAAAATATATCTTCTGTACAAGGCTTGTAATCATTGTTTATCTTCTCCAGCATATCAAACACTTTAACTGAATAGGTTTCATTATGGAAACACTTGAAAGGGATGTTGTACTTTGTAGCATAAAGGAAATGGTTAAATACTCTTTGCACTTTTGCATTACTTCCACCACCTAGAGTTTTATCTCCCGTAATGTAATCAATTTGATACATCTGCTGCTTGTCTAGATTTGATACTACTATATTATATTCTTTGCTGAAACTATTAAAATTATCTGCTATATCCTTGTATGATGCTCTAGATGTAAAAGTCATTTTACTAGCCTTTAAGCCTAAACTGGTTTCTTCTGTAACGTCAATATTATAGTTATCTAATACCCATTTATAACTTTCAAAATTCAGATTCCTATAACCTTCATAAATATTAGACATCACCTCAGTAAGCTGATTCATCGATTTGTAACCAGTTAAATCTTGCGAAACGAGTTCGTAATCTCCACATTGTCCTATGATAGTCAAATCCATTTTATAACCAGTATTTTCTCTTACTCTAGCTAGAAACTGCACCATATCAATCGGGTTAGGCATCTTTTGGGTATGATTACTGACTGCATAGGCTTGTATATCCCTATCTACTTTAAAAGATAAACCAGCATCATAAATACTTGTACATAGAACTACATCTACATTTGATATATTACCTACTTTCAGATTATCAACTGTATCTATATTTTGATTGTCATAGAGTACGTTCTTTTCATCTGAATAAATACGAGCAATTTTATCTTTTAATGTTGGTCTGAAAGAATCATAAATTTCTTCAATCACTTCTTTATGATTAATCCTTATAAGTATGGTTTTATTAATTCCTTTGTTGTTGTTAATTATATCCGTAATGGTGTGTTTAATATTATAAGTACCGCTAAATATTTTTACTTCTTGCTTTGGTCTGTATATCTTAAAATCTAGCCTTGTTGCATTGTTTGGATTCGGATTCAGAACTCTGTTCTGATCCGTAAACGGATTATTAACTTTTGGGATGTAATCTTCTATGATTTCGGGAGTAGCTGATATAAATACCTTCTTAAAATCACTTTCTAAAATCTTGGCAATTACTTTTCTGTAACTTCCGTCTGATGCCATTTGATGCCCTTCATCGATGAATATGTAATCCATATCTTCGAGGGTTTCTATTGAATCATAAGTAGTAACAATAAAATTACTAAATCTATGGTAGTCTAGAAATTCAGCACCAAATCCACAAGGTACATCTTTGTAATCTTCGCCGATGTTTTTTACTAGGGATTGTGTTGGGCATAAGAGGGCAAGTTTTAAATGTTGGTGGTCTTTAGCGAATTGAATTATCGTGTAGGTTTTACCAGTTCCAGTTGGTGCTACTAATAGTTTTTCTTTTACTTCTGTGTTGATAAAGGAATATACTTCTTTTTTATACTCCCCTAAATTTGTTTGTATCGTATACATACAATAAGGTTTAAATTATTAATACTTTCTTTTTAATATCCGTTGATGGTTTTTGTAGATAACCTAAACCCCTTTGAGAATACAACAAAGGAGTTATCATCGGCTACCACATTAAAAACACACTATGAATTTTTCTTTGCTTTTCTCTTTGGATTAATTTCTGTAATCCTATCTTTAAAAACTTTGTCGAGGTATTCTCTGCTAACATTTTTAAGGTTAATTATATTACCTGTCGTTTTCTCTATAATCTTTACATCAAATATCATTAGTAGCTAAAATTTTTAGAGTTAAGATTTGATACGTTTGAATATATCTTACCACTTCGATTAATTACCATTGATAGTCTAAACTGATATGGTA
>Ga0228670_1000287_pt1 | contig 30136 bp, 32 predicted proteins | sample 85DmetaG_FD_182785 | JGI IMG/M metagenome (GOLD analysis project Ga0228670, IMG submission 182785) | Seawater microbial communities from Monterey Bay, California, United States - 85D | ecosystem: Environmental > Aquatic > Marine > Coastal | place: USA: California | collected 2016-10-13
ATCCAATTTTTCTGCCTGACGGGTATTCGGAAACATTCGGTGAGATGGATCGCTGGGAAAAAAACCAGATCAGCCACCGTGCGGACGCGTTTAAGAAGCTTCAGGCGCTTTTTGCAGGGCGCGGCACAAAATCATGACCAGACGGTTAATCTCCAGCGGGTCGCCGTTTGAGGCTGAAGTGGGCTATTCCCGCGCGGTTGTTCAAGGCGATTGGTGCTTTATGGCAGGGGTTACGGGGTTTGATTACACCACCATGACATTGCCGGACACCATTGCGGCACAGGCGCGGCAGTGTTTTGTGACCATCGATTCCGTTTTGAACGATGCCGGGTTTACACGAGCCGACATCGTGCGCGTTACACACTACGTTACAGACCGTGCTTTGGTTGACGAACTCAAGCCAGTCCTGAGTGAACATTTGGGCACCATCCGACCTGCTGCAACGATGGTGATCGCCGATCTAATGACACCAGAGATGTTGTACGAAATCGAAGTTACGGCCTTTAAGGGATGACCCAAACACCCGGTGGTTTTGGGCTATACCTGCATTGGCCGTTTTGTCAGGCAAAATGCCCGTATTGCGATTTCAACTCCCATGTTTCTGCCAATATTGATCAAGCCCGCTGGCAAGCGGCATATCTAAGCGAGTTAGACCGCGCTGCTGCAGAGACGAAAAACCGTGTGTTAGAGACTGTTTTCTTTGGCGGCGGTACGCCATCTTTGATGGATCCGTCGCTGGTGAACGCGATTATCGAGCGTATCCGCCAAAACTGGCCAATGGTGAATGATCCTGAAATCTCGCTAGAAGCCAATCCGACGTCGGTCGAGGCTGGACGCTTTGCCGGGTATCGTGATGCCGGGGTTAACCGGATATCGATGGGCATTCAGGCGCTGAATGATACCGACTTACGTCGACTGGGGCGCATGCACTCAGTTAAGGATGCAAGAGCTGCCTTTGATACAGCAAGAAACCTGTTTGATAGGGTCTCTTTCGACCTGATTTATGCGCGGCAAGATCAAACGCTTGAGGATTGGAAGGCGGAGCTGACGGAAGCGCTGAACATGGCGATTGACCACCTTTCGCTTTATCAGCTTACGATCGAAGATGGCACGGCGTTTGGGGCGCGGCACGCTGCTGGCGGCCTGAAGGGTCTTCCGGATGATGACACGTCCGCCGATATGTACCTGCTTACCCAAGAAATCACTGCTGATGCAGGACTTGGCAGTTACGAAGTCTCTAATCACGCACGCGAAGATGCCCAATCGCGGCACAACCTGATCTATTGGCGTGGCGGTGACTACATTGGCATTGGTCCCGGTGCCCATGGGCGTCTGACGCTAAATAGTCAAAAATTCGCAACAGAGACTGAGTTGAGCCCGCTTGGCTGGCTCCTTAACGTTGAAAAAAAAGGAAGCGGGGAAACGCTGCGTGACGCGGTGCCCTCTTCTGAGCAGGCTCTTGAATACCTCATGATGTCCCTTCGATTGAGTGAGGGCACAGATCTTGTCCGGTATAGAAATTTGGGCGGCAAGCTCGCGCAGGACGCGGCACAAGACTTAGTTCAGCTTGGGCTTATAGAGATTGACGAAACCCGTTTGCGCGCCACTTCTCAAGGCAGGCCGGTTTTAAACGGCCTTCTTCGAAACCTCATTGTTGAGTAAGTATGCGCATCATTTGGATCATTGGCGGTTTGGCTTCACTCGGTCTAGGTATCCTCGGCATACCGCTTCCATTGTTGCCGACGGTCCCATTCCTATTGCTCGCAGCATTTTGCTTTTCGAGGTCGTCTGATCAGTTGCATGGATGGCTCCTCGCGCACCCAACGCTTGGGCCGCCTATTCACAATTGGCGCCAGTCGGGTTCAATTTCTCGATCAGCAAAAATTACATCAACAGCAATGATTGCGGCATCCCTGACGGTCGCGCTTTATTGGCAAATCTCGTTGATCATAGTCTTGCTACAAATGACCGTTCTGGTCGGAATATCCTATTTTATCTGGTCTCGACCGGAGGCATGATCGTCAAAAGACGGCATAGCTCATCTAATTGATCCAATGACTTATATGAGATTGTTATTGAACCTGTCTCACTATCCGCAACGTGGTCGATATCAACATTCATCCCAAGGTTTGCGGATAGATCATCCTCTAACGCCTTTGTATCCGCGTCCTTTTTCCCGGTGACCCTCGCCTTGCGTGGCGCAGATTTCGCAGAACCAGCAGGCTTTGCCTTAGCCAGTTTTTCGGCTTCACGTACCGATAGTTTCTTAGTTAAGATCGCGCGCAACAATTCCATTGGATTGTCCGCAGTTAACAGCGCGCGGCCATGGCCGGCTGTAATTTCTCCGGAACTCAGCACATCCTGGATAGCGTCAGGGAGTGAGAGAAGGCGCATAGAATTTGCGATGTGGCTTCGACTTTTGCCCAGTGCCGTTGCAAGCTTTTCCTGCGTATGCCCAAACTTCTCCATAAGCTGACGATAGCCTGCGGCTTCTTCAATCGCATTTAGGTCAGCCCGTTGAATGTTTTCGATGATGGCGACTTCGAGAACCTCGATATCGTCAAAATTACGAACAACAACAGGCAGTTCGTGCAACTGAGCGGCCTGAGCGGCACGCCAACGGCGTTCGCCCGCTACGATTTGATAGCATGTTGGATCGCCAGGTAGTGGCCGAACGATAAGTGGCTGGATAACGCCCTTCTCTCGAACCGAATTCGTTAGATCGATGAGGTCATTTTTTGTGAACTGACGGCGGGGCTGATCAGGGTTAGCATAGATACGTTCAATCGGAACCGTTTCGAACCCTTTCTGCCCTCCCACCTGCGAAGGCGGTGCGGCTTCGACGTTCACGTCTGCCATTAAGGCGGACAAACCACGACCCAAGCCGCGTCGATCTCTTTTTTCAGCCATCGGTCTCCTACCCTTCGTGCCGCTTTAGCATTTCAGACGCTAGCGATTTATACGCAATCGCACCCCGCGAATTTGGATCATAATTCAAAACTGGTTGTGCAAAGCTTGGCGCTTCACTCAAGCGCACATTTCTTGGAATTACAGTACGATACACCAAATCACCTAGGTTTTCACGGGCATCGTTTTCGACCTGAATACACAGGTTATTTCGCTTATCGTACATCGTTAGAACTACACCGTCGATGCGCAGTGCTGGATTAGCTCCATCCCGAACATCACGAACCGTTAACAAGAGTTGGCTCAAGCCTTCTAATGCAAAAAACTCAGTTTGCAGTGGCACTAGAACGGCCGTGGATGCAACAAAAGCATTTAATGTCAGAAGGTTAAGTGACGGCGGGCAGTCAATGATCACATAGTCAAACGACTCAATCGCGGTGCCAGAAAAAGCATTTTTAAGCCGCTGTATGCGTCCTTCTGACTTCCCCAACTCAATATCAACAGAGCTGAGATCCGTGGTCGCAGGAGCAATTACAAGGTTCGGAAAATCCGTGACTTGAGCTACATCTTGTAGCTTTGCTTCCTCGATCAACAAGTCGTAGGTGGTTACAATGCGATCGTCTAATGCAACGCCCAATCCGGTCGATGCATTGCCTTGTGGGTCAAGATCAACGATTAGAACGCTTTGCCCCCGAGCGGAAAGAGCTGCACCAAGATTTATCGACGTTGTCGTTTTTCCGACGCCACCTTTTTGGTTAGCAACGGAAAGAATAACCGGTCCATCATTTGGCACGCTGAATGTCCTTTATGGAGAAGATTGCCGCTGTCGGGTCCGTTATACTGGCGATGGTCTCAACATCAAAAGACCAAGTTTCACGTGCCTGCTCAAGCTCATTTTTGTGAGAGCTACCTTTTGGGAAAAAAGCTGTACCATCTTGATTTAGGTGAATTTTTGCATATCCCACAAGCTTTTTCAACGTATCTAGCGCGCGGGCTGACAGAACGCTTGCATGTTGAGCGGGTATTTTCTCAATCCTCTCACTCAAGACTTTAGCATTAAGCTCAAGCTCACGAATAACCGTCCTTAGGAAGACTGCCTTGCGTGTGTCGCTTTCTACCAAGATAAATGAGACGTCTGGGTGCGTATCAGAAAGCATCGATGCTATCACCAGTGCGGGAAAGCCCCCACCAGAGCCCAAGTCTAACCAAACACCGCTATTTGGCGCAAGGGATGCAAGTTGCGCAGAATCTAGAAAGTGGCGTACCCAAATGTCCTCAAGCGTACTGCTTGCAACAAGATTTATCCTGGGGTTCCACTTGGTAATTAAGGCTTCGTATTTATCTAGCCGGTCAATTGTTTCACGTGAAACACTCAAGTGTCGCTGAAATTCGTCCTTACTCATGCTGTTCGCTTAAATCTCTGTTTGAGGTGAGACAGGATCAACGTAAGTGCTGCAGGTGTCATTCCATCAATACGTGCCGCCTGCCCCAGCGTCTCTGGCGTCACAAGCTGCAGCTTAAATTTCAGTTCGTTTGAAAGCCCATCAATATCAGAGTACGAAAATTCTCGCGGTATACTCTGAGCCTCATCGCGCCGCAAAGCCTCTACATCTTGTGCCTGACGATCAATATAATTCGCATATAGAGCGTCCCGCTCCATCTGTTCGCTGATTTCAGCGTCAGGTTTCAAATCCGGCCAGATTTCCTGCAATCTGCCAAAATCTATATCTGGGAAAGAAAGCAGATCAAATGCGGAACGTTTTTTACCATCTTCTTTGACGTCTAGGCCTGCTGTTCGCGCAGCCTTGGGTGTTAGACTAAGGGACCCAAGCTCAGACCGAAGTTGATCCAGCTTTTCTCTCTTAGTTTCAAATTTGACGCGCCGCTCTTCTTTCACGCACCCCAGATCTATCCCAATCGGTGTAAGTCGCTGATCTGCATTATCTGCACGTAAGGACAATCGAAACTCTGCACGTGAAGTAAACATACGGTACGGCTCGGATACTCCCCGTGTAACCAAATCATCAATCATTACACCGATATAGCTTGCAGAACGACTAAAGGTCACTTCTTCTTTCTGCATCACTTGGCATGCTGCATTCAGTCCTGCGACCATGCCCTGTGCAGCAGCTTCTTCATACCCGGTCGTCCCGTTAATCTGACCGGCTAAAAAGAGCCCGCTTAACGCCTTTAACTCCAAGGTTGGCCGTAACGCGCGAGGGTCAACATAGTCGTATTCAATTGCATAGCCTGGCTGCAAGATTTCCACGTTTTCCAAGCCACAAATCGATTTTACATATGCCTCTTGCACATCAACAGGCAACGATGTCGAAATTCCGTTGGGGTAGATCGTATCGTCGTCAAGCCCTTCTGGCTCAAGGAAAATTTGATGCGATGTCTTGTCTGCAAATCGAACAATCTTGTCTTCAATCGACGGACAATACCGCGGACCTACACCATCGATATGCCCGCCATACATGGCTGAGCGTGACAGATTATCTGCTATAATTTGGTGTGTTCTCTCATTCGTATGGGTGATCCCACAAGATATTTGAGGACAAGCGGCTTTATCTGACAAAAATGAAAAGAGCGTTGGGTCTGTATCGGCGGCCTGCATCTCCAACCCGGTCCAGTCGATCGTCTTTCCATCCAATCGCGGTGGTGTTCCTGTTTTTAATCTTCCCAAAGGAAGATTAAGATCATCCAAACGTTTCGCCAGTGCTTGAGATGGCGCATCCCCCATACGACCACCCGGACGTGACACGTCACCAATGTGAATAACACCGCGCAAGAATGTTCCAGTTGTTAGAACCACAGCACCGGCTTGAATTTCACTATCGTCCGAAAGCTTAATCCCCGCTGTACGACCATCCACTATAAGAAGGTCAGCAACTTCTCCGATTACGATGGAGAGGTTCGGCTCTGCCTGAAGCTCTGTTTGAATAAACTGTTGATACCGCGCACGATCAGCTTGCGTGCGTGGCCCCTGCACCGCTGGACCTTTACGTCGATTTAACAGCCGAAATTGGATACCGGATGCATCAGCAGCCCGACCCATCAATCCATCTAATGCATCAATCTCGCGAACAAGGTGCCCTTTGCCAAGACCACCGATTGCTGGATTGCAGGACATTACACCAATTCCTGCTTGCGACATTGTGATCAAAGCTGTCTTGGCACCCATGCGAGCAGATGCATGCGCAGCATCTGCACCAGCATGTCCACCGCCAACGACAACAACATCGAAGTCCAATTGTTTCACGTGAAACACTCCTACTTTCCTAGACAGAAGCTGGCAAAGATTTCATCTAACACATCTTCCACCCCAACGCGACCGATCACTGCACCAAGCGATTGAACTGCACCGTAAATCTCCGCCGTCAGAAGCTCAGACGGCATATGTAGAAGATTTTCTTGCACAAGGCACAACCTGGAGTAACTCTCACTAAGGGCTACTCGATCTCTCTCTCGACTAATCAAACCAATATCAGCCGTTAAATCACCCAGCCGATCAGAGATTTCTGACAGAAGCTCATTCAGTCCAGTTCCGTTGAGTGCGGAGATACCAACACCATAAATATCGTGTTTCGTCGAAACCACAATATCACCCTCACAAGGTGGCATAATGGGATCTGCATCAGGCCTTTCCAAAAGAATAACACGCAGCTCAGCAGCTTTCGCACGCTCTACAGCCCGAGCAACGCCAAGTTTCTCAATAGGATCATCGGTCTCACGAACACCTGCGGTATCCAGAAAGGTTACAGGTAAACCTTGAATGTCCATCCTAACCTCAACGATATCTCGTGTTGTCCCTGCAATCTCGGATATAATCGCGGCTTCACGACCAGCTAACGTATTGAGAAGTGTAGATTTTCCAACATTTGGTGGCCCAACGATTGCCACCTCAAATCCCTTACGAACAGATTGAGCTGCACCTGATCGAGATATTTCAGACGAGATCGTCTTATTTGCATCCTTAAGAAGGTTCTCTACCTCAGGATACACATTTTCAGGTACTTCCTCATCGGCAAAATCAATTGTGGCTTCAAGCAAAGCTGCTGCTCGGATCAGGTTTGCCCGCAAACCTTCAATCATATCACGTAGAGCACCATCAAAACTGCGCATCGCCTCGCGCCGCTGGACTTCAGTTTCTGCTTCAATAAGGTCAGATAGACCTTCGACTTGCGTTAAGTCTAAACGTTCATTCAATAGGGCTCGACGCGTGAATTCGCCGGGCTCAGCCAAACGCGCCAAACCTGTATCAGAGATGGCCGCCAAAACAGCACGAACAACAGCAATGCTACCGTGTAGCTGCAGTTCAACAGTCGCCTCACCAGTAAAACTTTGACCTTCTGGAAACAACAGAACGAGCGCTTGATCCAAGAGCGTTCCATCATTTGTACGGATGGAACGGACCCCCATCTTGCGATCCAGAGGAAGCTTACCACATAATGCAGTAGATAGCTCAAACGACTGGGGGCCGGAAATGCGAATTACCGCAATCCCAGCCTTTCCTTGAGCCGTCGCCAGTGCAAAGATCGTGTCCATAACGCCCCGCTCTAGCGGACCAAACAATTATGAGTTCATAGAATCGAAGAACTCGGAATTTGTTTTGGTCTGTTTCAACTTTGAAATCAGGAATTCGATAGCATCCGTTGTACCCATAGGGTTAAGAATTCGACGCAACACAAAGGTCTTTTGAAGGTCTTTCTGGTCGACCAGCAACTCTTCTTTACGTGTGCCGGACTTCAGGATGTCCATCGCAGGGAAGACGCGCTTATCCGCAACCTTACGGTCGAGCACGATCTCAGAGTTACCGGTACCTTTGAACTCTTCGAAGATGACTTCATCCATGCGCGAACCTGTATCGATCAAGGCAGTTGCAATAATCGTTAACGATCCGCCTTCTTCAATATTCCGAGCCGCACCAAAGAAACGCTTAGGGCGCTGAAGCGCGTTAGCATCTACACCACCAGTCAGAACCTTACCGGACGACGGAACTACGGTGTTAAACGCGCGGCCTAGACGCGTGATCGAGTCGAGCAGAATGACAACGTCACGCTTGTGCTCAACCAAACGTTTAGCTTTCTCAATGACCATTTCCGATACAGCAACGTGGCGTGTTGCAGGTTCATCAAACGTCGAAGAAATGACCTCTCCCTTCACAGAACGCTGCATGTCCGTCACCTCTTCGGGACGTTCATCAATCAGCAAAACCATAAGGTAGCATTCTGGATGGTTTGTCTCGATTGACTTCGCAATATTTTGTAAAAGAACAGTTTTACCAGTACGCGGCGGTGCCACGATCAAAGACCGCTGGCCTTTACCGATAGGAGCAACAAGATCGATGATACGCGCAGAACGATCCTTAATCGTTGGATCTTCGATCTCCATGTTCAGTCGATCATCAGGATAGAGCGGCGTCAGGTTGTCAAAGCTGATCTTATGACGCGCCTTCTCTGGGTCCTCAAAGTTAATGATCGCAACAGACGTTAACGCAAAGTAACGCTCATTCTCGTCAGGGGCCTGAATAACCCCCTCAACAGTGTCGCCAGTCCGCAGCGAATACTGACGGATCATATCAGGAGAAACGTAGATATCGTCCGGTCCCGACAGGTAGTTTGCCTCGGGTGACCGAAGAAACCCGAAGCCGTCTTGCAGAACCTCAAGAACACCTACGCCAGAGATTTCCCACCCATCTTCGGCACGCTCCTTTAGGATCGAGAACATCATCTCGCCCTTGCGCATCGTGGAGGCGTTTTCAATCTCAAGCTCTTCAGCCATCTTCAGCAAATCTTTGGGTGAATTTGCTTTGAGATCGGAAAGGTTCAGTTTTTCTTCGGACATACGCGCTCCAACAGCCTGAAAAGGCTGAGGTTGATAGTAGAAATGGGAAGCGGTTCTTGGATCAGGACGATCCTCCGCAGGTGCCGATTATTGTCTAGACACCGAAAAGTCAATCAGAACGGGCGAGCGATCACAGAAATGACGATTACGATCAGCAGAACTGTCGGAACTTCATTCATCAATCGATAGTGGCGGCCAGAACGTTGAACCCCCTCTACCATTAAATCCTTACGTCGCGCTCCGCACCACATGTGAAACCATGTCATCCCGATGATTGCTGCAAACTTTGCATAGGGCCATGCAGCAGCCCAATCAACAACACCCGGCGTAGAGATCAACGCGATCCCAAACACCCAAGACGCGATCATTGCGGGATTCATGATCGCTTTTAATAACCGTCGTTCCATTGTTTGGAATAACTCTGCTGTTTCACCATTTTGTCCAACTTTTTCAACATGATAAACGAAAAGTCGTGGAAGATAGAACAATCCAGCCATCCAAGCGATAACTGAAATCACATGTAAGCTTTTCGTCCACGGATAGGCAGCTGCCAAGAAGTCGATCATTATGGTTTTTCCCTCAGTTCGCGGTCTGCCTAACACTAATAAATAATATTAAGAAAGAAGATTGTTGTTGTAGGTTGTACTGGGGAAAACGGGGATAAGTAGACCTGTCCACATGCAGATTTTTCGTACTGTAAGTTTTCCTTAACGTGTGGAGAAGATCTTGGGTAATCTCTAAAGTCACATGTTTTTCAAGGCTTTGTCTTGTGGATAGCCATTCTGACAACTTTGGGCGGTTTTTTGGGAGCAAAAATCTTATCCCGCCGTTAAGAACTTGTTAGGGGTTGTGAATAGCCACTTTGAAAATATCCTTCAAAGTACCAACTTACCCACGGATAGTGTTATCCCGTACTTATGCCGGGCGCTGCCCACCGGGTTATGCGCCCGCTTTTGCAAAGGGTTTTCCACATGTCTCAGCCACTGATTTTGGCTTCTGGTTCGACGATTCGTCAGCAACTTCTCGAAAATGCGGGCGTGCCCGTAGAGGTTATGAAGGCGGCCATTGATGAGCAAATGATAACAGCCGCTCTTCTCAGTGAAGATGCAAAGCCAAGAGACATTGCCGATACATTGGCTGAGATGAAGGCTCGACGCGTGGCAGATAAAGGCGTTGCAGGAATGGTTTTGGGCTGTGACCAAGTGCTTGAGGTGGATCGCAAGCTTCTTTCCAAGCCAAAAACACCAGAAAAGGCCCTCTCTCAGCTTAAGGATATGTGCGGAAAAACGCATAAGTTGCTCTCAGCGGCTGTCTTGGTTGAAGATGGACAGCCAGTTTGGCGCTTTGTCGGTGAGGTAAAGCTAACGATGGCTCAACGATCTGAGGCTTATCTAGCTGACTATGTTGATCGTAATTGGGACAGCATTCGTGAAGCGGTGGGGGCCTACAAACTCGAAGAAGAAGGTGCGCGACTGTTTCACCGTGTCGATGGAGACTACTTTACGGTTCTAGGTTTGCCCTTGTTGCCGCTTTTGGGCTACCTAACCACACGGGGGATAATCGACGGATGACGGATAAAGTGAAGCTCGCAGGTGTTATTGGCCAACCGATTGCACATAGCCGGTCCCCGCATCTGCATGGTCATTGGCTGAAAAGATACGGCATATCGGGCCATTATATCCCGATGGAGGTTGCTCAGTCCGACCTGAAATCGGTGTTGGAAACACTTCCTAAGATGGGGTTCCAAGGGGTTAACGTCACCCTACCGCACAAGGAAGCCGTACTTGAGCTTGCCGATAGCGTGACTGACCGTGCTGCTTTGATTGGTGCTGCAAATACCCTGACGTTTACGGCTGACGGCCGTATCCAAGCGGATAACACGGATGGTGTCGGTTTTTTGGCAAACATCCAAGACTATGTTCCAGAATGGTCGGCAAAGTCCGGTCCATGCGTGGTGTTTGGTGCGGGAGGCGCATCACGGGCGATCATCGCAGCTCTTAGTCAGGCAGGCGCGCCTTTGATCCGCGTGACCAACCGGACGCGCGCACGATCGGATGCGCTCAAGGATCACTTTGGCGCCAAGATTGAGGTGGTTGATTGGGTGCAAGCGGGCAATGTTTTGGGTGACGCGTCCCTATTGGTAAATACCACATCATTAGGCATGCAGGGGAAATCGGCGCTGCGCGTCCCTTTGGATGGCTTGCGCGTTGAAACCGTCGTGACGGACATCGTCTACACACCGTTAGAGACAGAATTGCTGCGCACTGCAAAGGCGGCAGGCTGCCGGACAGTCGATGGCCTAGGCATGCTATTACACCAAGCAGCGCCTGGATTTGAGCGTTGGTTCGGCACTGCGCCCGAGGTCGATGTGGATCTACGCAAGGCTGTCCTAGCCTCATGATCGTTCTGGGTCTCACGGGCGGCATCGGTATGGGTAAAAGCACGACAGCGAACATGTTTCGCGCACGCGGAGTGCCCGTGTGGGATGCAGATAGCACCGTTCATAGGTTGTATGACGATGGCGCTGCGGTTGGCCCGATTGGCGCTGCATTCCCGCAAGCAATCCGCGACGGTCGCGTTGACCGAGATACTTTGCGCGCAATTGCGATGAACCCTGATGATCTAAAACGTATTGAGGCGATAGTTCACCCGCTTGTTGCAGCAGATCGAGCCGCTTTTTTGACCGACAGCACTGCGCCTGTTGTTCTTCTCGATATTCCACTCCTGTTTGAAGTTGGTTCAGACGCGGGAATAGACAAAATCATCGTCGTCTCCGCGCCCGACAGCGTCCAAAAACAGCGTGTGTTAGAGCGTGGCACCATGACAGAGGTTCAATTCGAAGTTATCCGTGCCAAACAGATGCCTGATGCTGAAAAACGAGCCCGTGCGGATTATGTGATTGAGACCACAACCCTCGCTGCAGCCGAGGAACAAGTGGACCGAATTTTAGCAGAGGTAACCCATGCGTGAGATCGTTCTAGACACCGAAACAACTGGGTTTTCGCCGGAAGAAGGCGACCGGATCGTTGAAATCGGCGCTGTAGAGTTGATGAACCAGCTGCCAACGGGCCGCACGTACCACCAATACATTAACCCCATGCGTGACATGCCCAAGGGCGCTTTTGAAGTGCATGGTCTTAGCGAAGAATTCCTGCGCGATTTCCCTGTGTTTGAGGCTATCGCAGATGCGTTTCTTGACTTTGTTGGGGACGCAAAGATGGTGATCCACAACGCGGCTTTCGATATGAAGTTTCTGAATGCCGAGTTGGGTTGGTGCAAACGACGCATTTTGCCGATGGATCAAGCAATTGATACGCTGATGATTGCTCGCACCAAGTTTCCCGGATCACCTGCATCGCTGGATGCACTGTGCCGCAGGTTCGGGGTCGACAATTCAGCACGTGAAAAACACGGCGCCTTGTTGGACAGTGAAATTCTCGCCGAAGTGTATCTAGAGTTGACGGGTGGGGTGCAGCCCGACTTTGGTCTTTCGACAGCGAGCGGAACCAGCACTCAGGCAGCCCGTACCGCTGGAAAGCGTCCGCGCCCGCTAGCCGCTCGGATCACAGAAGAAGAACGCGCCGCCCATGACGCCTTTGTGGGCAAGATGGGCGACGCTGCATTGTGGTATAAGCTGGCCTAACAGCCGCTTACGAAACCGTTGCCTGAGCCGCCTCAGCTTGGGCCCGGCGTGTGATTTCGCTGCGATAAAGGGCTACGAAATCAATGGTTTCTAGGTTTAGCGGCGGATAGCCACCGTCACGCGTGATGTCCGACACAATGCGGCGTACAAACGGGAACAGCATCCGAGGGCATTCGATCAACAAGAAGGGGTGCAACTGGTTGTCTGGCACGTTTTCGATGTGGAAAATGCCGTTGTAATCCAGCTCAAGAACGAAAATCTTGGCGTCGTCCGCTTTGGACTTGGCTTCGATGTTCAGCTTGATGGTGACATCGTACTGGTTCTCAACCGGGCGCTTTTTAGCGTCTAGGCCGACTTGTACGTTGATATCGGGCTCTGCATTGCCTTGCATGCCCTTTTGGGCTGCGATGTTTTCAAACGACAGATCACGGATGAACTGTGCAAGGACTTTCATTTGCGGCGCTGCCTGCTGTTCGGGCGCTGCTGCGGGGGTTTCGTCGGCCATTGATCGCTCCAAGATAAGGTTGATACCCAGATATCAGAGGACCATTGGACCCTCAAGCTAGTCGGGCTTGGTCCAACCAGATGGCTTATCACGGGGTTCTGCATCCACCGTTAGATCAATGATATCATCCTCGGCACGGGGTGCGGACTGCGCCCCATATTGAAAGCTTTGAACGCGGATTTTACTACGAACATACCGCAGGATTACGGTGCGTATGCCCGGCACCAAAAGAGCAAATCCCACCGCATCTGTGAAAAAGCCAGGCGTTAGCAACAAAAGCCCAGAGGCCAGAACCATCGCCCCATGCGCCAGAGTTTCAGTCGGATCGCGCATCTCCTGAAAGCTGTTTTGGAGCTTTGCCAGCTGCGCAAGCCCCTGAGAGCGCACAAGAACAGTGCCCACGGCCGCCGTCAGGATCACAATTCCGAGAGTTGGCCACATGCCCACCCACCCGCCAACCTGTAGGAAAAGCGCTATTTCTAGAACCGGCACGCCGACAAAAAGCAAAAATAGCCACATTGGGGCACCTCCTTGGCTGGGGTTTGTGGACTTGACCCCTTGCCGGCCTTACATAGGGATGAGTAACGAAAAATGAAACGCCTTAGGCCCGAGGATACAAATGGATAACCCCGTGATTGGTTTACTTATACTTGGCGGGATCGCTTTGTTCCTGATTCTCAGGTTGAAAAGTGTACTTGGCACGCGCGACGGGTTTGAAGCGCCTCCCGCAAATACGCCCGCACCTCAGGGCCGTTCTGTGCGCCGCGACTTCGAGGTCATTGATGGCGGTCCAGATCGTGACATTATCGACCATGTGGATGATGGATCCGAGTCCGCTCGCGCCCTTGCGGGAATGAAGCTGGCAGAACCTGGTTTTTCCGTGACAGAGTTTATCGGTGGCGCACGTGGCGCTTACGAAATGATCCTTATGGCGTTTGAACGTGGTGACGTCGCTGAAATTGAAAATTTCCTAGCCGAAGACGTGTATGAGACGTTCGTCTCCGTAATTGCGGATCGTGAAGACAAAGGCCTACGGATCGAAGCTGATTTTGTCGGCGTGCGTGAGGTCGGTCTAGAATCTGCAACCTTTGACCGCGACACGAATGAGGCAGAGGTAACGCTCCGCTTTGTGGGTGAGTTGACCAGCGTTGTCCGTAACGAAGCCGGTGAGATTGTTGAGGGCAACCCCAACGAAATCAAGAAGCAGCGCGACGTGTGGACATTTGCTCGCACTATGGGCGAGGATGACCCGAATTGGCGTCTCGTCGCGACGGGTGGATGACAGACGTATCCCTAAAAGACACCGAAAAGGCCGGGTCTGACACCCGGCCTTTGTCGTTTGACGCCCTGCGCGACTGGTCCAATGACGACCATGCAGCGGCGTGGGCGTGTTTTGAGAACACGCGTGATCTTTGTTACCCGTTTTTGAGAAAAGCCAATGACATCTCGGCGCGCGAGTTCTTTGAGACGCATTTCACATTGCACCGTTTGGGCGCCGGCAATGGGCATCTAACCGGTTACTATGAGCCTGAAATCCCCGCCTCTCTTATCCGTACGGATGAATATCCATGCCCGATCTATGCTTGCCCTCCGGATGCTGCCGCGCAGGCGTTGACCCGTGCGGCTATCGTCCAAGACGGAGCATTGGATGGGCTAGGGCTTGAGATTGCATGGCTGCGCGATCCCGTAGATGCTTTTTTTCTGCAAGTGCAGGGATCAGGGCGATTGATGTTTGCGGATGATCAAAGCATCCGTGTGGGTTTTGCAGCGAAAAACGGGCATCCTTACGTGAGTATTGGCGCCGAACTGGTTCGCAAAGGGGTCTTTTCCGCAGGCGAGGTATCGGCGGATAAGGTTAAGGAGTGGCTCCGTTCAAACGGAACCGATCTGTTGCTGCTGAACCCTTCTTTTGTGTTCTTAAAGGTGCTCGATCTGCCACAAGACAGCGGTCCACTTGGCACGATGGATCGTCCAGTGACGGCAGATCGCACATTGGCAGTAGACCCCGCACACATTCCGCTTGGCACCCCAGTCTGGATCGAGTTCGAAGGCCAAGGCCGCCTGTGCGTGGCCCAAGATATTGGCAGCGCGATTAAAGGCCCTAACCGAGGTGACCTGTACTGCGGAACCGGTGCGGATGCTGGTCTGCGTGCAGGATCGTTGAATACAGAGGTCACGATGACACTTCTTTTGCCACGAGAGGCATCAACATGAGCCGTCGTCGCAAGGAGCTCAGTTCAGATGATGCCGCGCTCTGGCAGGAGGTCGTTAAAACGGCTGATCCGCTGCACCCCACCAAGCGGGCAAGCGCGCTACCTGAACAACCCAAACCGAAGCCAAGCCCAAAGCCGGATCATACGATTTCACACTTCCAACTGGGCCAGCAGGCGCGGGCCAAGCTGCCTTCGCATGATATTGCCCCTGCCCTGCGGGAGCGGATGAATAGTGCACCGCTGCGCATGGACAAAAAAACGTTCACAAAAATGCGACGGGGCAAGGTTCGGCCAGAGGGCAAGCTGGATCTGCACGGAATGACGTTGGCGGCGGCGCATCCTACGCTGATGCGCTTCGTGATGGATGGCCATGCTGATGGTAAACGGCTTTTGCTGGTTGTAACCGGCAAGGGCAAAAGCACCCGTGACGATGGCCCAATCCCGATCCGACGGGGGGTTTTGCGACACCAAGTGCCCCAGTGGCTGGCCATGCCTCCGATGGGTGCGGTGGTGTCACAGGTGACCCAAGCGCATATCAGCCATGGCGGCGAGGGCGCTTATTATGTCTATCTACGCCGTGCGCGCTGACCGCAGGCCAATCCAAGCCAATAGCCCTGCGCCCATAAAATAGACACTAAATAACGGAAATTGCGCGTTAAACGACAAGCCTGTGTCAATGAATGCGCCGGTGATCCATGGCCCGGCAGCTGATCCTGCAACCATAACCGCGGTTGCTAGCGCCTTAATTGAGCCGACGAATTGAGTACCATAATGCTCGGCCCAGAATGCGCCGGGGACTGCCGCGCTCATGCCTTGGGTTGCGCCGATAATCACAAATGCAGCGGCGCCCACCGACAACGACGTCGCTGACGCCAGCAACATGAACCCCAAAGCGGCCGGTATCAGATAGGTTGCAACAAGCGGCCGTGTGCCAAAACGGTCAATCGCCGCGCCTGCGCACAGCATCGCGACCACAGACGCCACCGTAAATACGGGAAATAAAAGCGTGAGGTCAGCGTGCGTCCAGCCCTTATCCTCGGCCAAGTGGACTTGGTGAAAAAATAGCGCTGTTCCCCATGCAGATAACCCAAAGATTGATGGGCAAAAGGCCCAGAACAGCGGGTGTTGTACTGCCTCGGCGCGGGTCCAATGGCGCGCACCCATCCCTGTGGCACCTTTTTCCTCTGCATGGGATTGTGGCGTGCGTTCCTTTTGCAAAAGCCAAACCAACAGTGGAATAGCGAGAAAGGCGAACCCCGCGGCAATGGCCCATGAAACGCGCCAACCTACTGCATCCTTGATCATGACAAACAGCATCGGCAGGAACGCTTGCGCCACGGCAAAGCCGAGTGCCGCAATGGCCAATGCCCGTCCGCGCGAGGCAACGAACCAGCGTGTCATCGCAACGGCGGGGATATGGCTTAACATGCCCTGACCCGTTACCCGTAAAGCGAGGATCAAGAACACCAAAGTGCCTGCAAATGGGTTAACCGCCATCGCAATGCATGACAGCGCCAGCAAGATCAGTGTTATCGCAGACAGCGTTCGCACCCGGAATCTGTCCGTCAGACCACCAGCCCACACCATAATTAGGGCCGATACCCCTGTACCGATCCCATAGATCAGACCCCATTCCCCATGGCTCAACCCGAAATCACGGCGAATTTCACCCGCAAAGATCGCGATAAAGAAAGTCTGACCATAGCTGGATGAAAACGCCAACAGCGCCCCAGCCGCCAGCCAGCGGATGTTAGAGAGGAAAAACCCGATCATGGCCAAGCGTTACGGCCGAAGGATGCATCGCGCTAGTGTTTTACAGCACGTAGCGGCTTAGATCGGTCGATTTCGCCAAAGCGCCCAAGTGTTTGTCAACAAATGCGGCATCAACCGTAACCGTATCGCCGGTCCGATCCGGCGCGGAAAAGCTGAGGTCCTCGAACACGCGTTCCAGCACTGTGTACAGTCGCCGTGCACCGATGTTTTCGACGCTTTCGTTTACTTCAGCAGCAATGCGGGCCAAGGCGCCGATACCCTCAGGTGTGAAATCGACGGTGACTTCTTCGGTTGCCATTAACGCCGTGTATTGCCGCGTTAGCGCGTTGTCGGTTTCCGTCAGAATACGCACGAAATCTTCTTCGGTCAGGCCGCGCAGTTCCACACGGATCGGCAGGCGACCCTGAAGTTCGGGCAAAAGGTCTGATGGCTTCGCGATATGAAACGCACCAGACGCGATAAATAGAACGTGGTCGGTTTTGACGGGTCCGTGTTTGGTCGAAACGGTTGTGCCCTCAATCAGGGGCAACAAATCGCGCTGCACGCCTTCGCGGGATACATCGCCACCGCGCGCATCGGAGCGGGTGCAAACCTTGTCGATTTCGTCGATGAACACGATGCCTGATTGTTCAACCGCGCGGATCGCTTCGCGATTGACGGCCTCAGCATCGAGCAATTTGTCAGCCTCTTCATCGATCAGAAGGTCATAACTGGCCGCAACAGTCAGGCGTTTCGTAACCGTACGCTGGAATGCTTTGCCAAACATCGCCCCAAGATCCATTCCGCCGGGCATCTGACCAGGCTGGCCAGGGATCTCAAAGGGCATCGGGTTCGAGGTATCCTGCACCTCAAGCTCAATGATCTTGTCGTCCAGGTCACCAGAGCGCAGTTTTTTGCGGAACATTTCACGGGTGCCACCACGGGCGCCGTCACCGGCCAGTACGTCAATCACCCGCTCCTCAGCTGCGGAATGGGCATTGGCCTTAACTTCATCGCGCATATGTTCGCGGGTCATGAGAATGGCGCTGTCCACTAGATCACGAATGATCTGCTCTACGTCGCGACCAACATAGCCAACTTCGGTGAACTTTGTGGCCTCAACCTTTAGAAACGGTGCGCGCGCCAGCTTAGCAAGACGACGAGAGATTTCGGTTTTGCCAACGCCGGTGGGGCCAATCATCAGGATGTTCTTGGGATACACTTCATCGCGCAGGTCATCGCCCAATTGCTTTCTGCGCCAACGATTGCGGAGCGCCACGGCAACGGCCCGCTTGGCATCCTTTTGGCCGATGATGAAACGGTCAAGCTCGGATACGATTTCACGCGGGGTCAGGTTGGTCATTGTGGTCTCCTTCTTGGTCCTAACTAAGCGCCCGGTCGAAAATCGCAACCAATCGGTCTAGGGCTGCCCAAGGATGATACGTGTTGTTTGGCGAGCTCTGATGACCGAGCCTGGAATAAGTCCTGGCTTGAGGGCTGCATCTCGGCCCAGTGCATCAGCGGTTTTTGACAGTTGGCGGATCAGGCGAATGGCTTCTGGTGATGATGCGGCGGTAAAGTGCCCAAGCCTGTCGCCCCCGGATGACAGGCCACTGACATCCAAAAACAACAGATCAAACGCGCCCAACTCGTCTGAATCTGCCAAAGAGCCAACCCGACTTATCTGTCCTGTCAGCCGCGCAGACACCGTCAACGCGCGATCATTCGGAGAAGCAATTACGATAAATGGGTTAGGCAATTTTCCAATCCGCGTGGCCTGCGCCTTGAAGACATCAAGATCGATATCTGGTGAAATCAGCACCACGCCGTCCAGCCGATCCAGCACATCACTTCGGCCCGAGATGGCCAAATCTCGCAGGACCTCCATCAACAGATCCGACCCGACGGAGTGCGCAACGACTGTGAATTCTTTGGTCTCTAAACCCGAAAGTGCAACGATGAGGTCCTGCAAACCTGCGCGCGAGGCCATGATGGATTCACGGTCAAAAGCATAGGCGAGCGCGTTGCCTGCGGACGGCCATGAGTAGTGTGCCGATACGCCGTTAAAATCAAAATCTTCGGCCATTTGCACGGTGCGCAGAACGCCGTCAGCAAAGGTGTTGTTGTAACCGTGAATATAAAGTTGAACGCGGTCTTCATCGCTTTGGGACAAGGCGCGCTTAACGCCAGAGATCAACGCGCTCCGCGTGCTAAAATGCGTCACATCCCGGACCAACATATCGGTTTCAGGGTCGGGCTTTCGAAAGGGAAAGGCAACCTCACCTTCTTGCCGATTGGGCGGCAGCGTGATGTCGAGTTGCATGTGGCGGGATTGGGGGCTGCGTGCCGATGTCAGAACGCGGGTGTCGGGGTCAATACCACGCTGCGTCGTCACAAACACTGAACGGGTCGGTAGATCTAGTTCGGACGGTGCGCTCATTAGGGCTGCACGCGGGGCGCAGCCCATCAGTAGTCCCAAAACGATGAGCGCGCGCCACATGTGTCAGCCGATCGTTTCAACCGTGAGCTTGCCATTGGTGTAAACGCAAATGTCGGCTGCAATGGCCATGGCTTTGCGCGCCAACGTCTCGGCGTCTAGGTCGGTTTCCATCAGGCCACGCGCTGCCGCGAGCGCAAAGTTCCCACCTGATCCGATGGCGGCGATGTCATGCTCCGGCTCAAGTACATCGCCAGCCCCGGTGATCACGAACAAGTCGGTGCCGTCAGTAACGATCAGCATTGCCTCTAGCTTTTGTAGGTACTTGTCGGTGCGCCAGTCCTTGGCCAGCTCAACGCTTGCGCGGGCCAGTTGACCCGGTGTGGCCTCTAGCTTGGCCTCTAACCGTTCAAGCAGGGTAAATGCGTCCGCCGTTGATCCGGCAAAGCCTGCAACAACTTCATGCCCACCGGGTGAAAGCCTGCGGACTTTGCGCGCAGTACCCTTGATGACCGTGGGCCCAAGTGACACTTGCCCGTCGCCTGCAACAACGACCTTGCCGCCCTTACGTACACCTATGATGGTCGTGCCGTGCCAACCGGGAAATTCGCTCATTTCTAGACCTCCGTTTGGCCCCTGTATGCCGGGGGTCGTTCAAAATTGCCAGCGGGCGCGACGGGGTACTTTGACCGCCAGCATCGGCTTGATGAGTTTCGTCCCAAAACGGTTCAGGTCAAGCGCTTCGTGCACGCCGGTGGTTTCGTGACCGTTGATCACTGTTTTCACCGCACTGCGCGAATAAAACGGAGCGTCGAGCATCATTTTGACCTCGCGCGGGGTGGTACCGGGATCTGCGCGGGTTTCACGGCGGACCAACCAGCGGGACCTTGCCATGCGGGTGCGCGGGGGGCCGGGGATTTCCTCAACTGATCCGTCATCGCCGAACCGTACCGCGACTGACAGTTCGCTACCATCACGGCGGTCCGCATCATAAAACGTGACGGAACCGCCCGGCACCGGATAGCGGCCCCATGTCCAATAACTGAAATCGTCCTCTAGGGCCGCGATGCCAAAGTTGCTGTCGAAATATCCATGCCCGTTCCAGCGCCAACCGGGGCGGTTCAGATCAACTTCAATGTCGCTTGATGGCGCAAAGGGGCGCCAAACATGGCGACCGTCATTGGTCAACGGCAGCTCAACCGAGGTGACCGTCTTGGGTCGGATCGTGACCCTACCTGCAAGCCGTTGTGCGTGGGGTGTGCTGATTTCATTCAGGTCGATAACCAGTTTTTCGCCGTCCCAATTAAGGGACGAAGGGCCGACCGTGATTGTATCATCCGAAAGTTTTAGCGCCGAACGCCCCCGGTCTGTCATGGTCCAGCGTCCACCCCGTCCGTAGGTCGCGACGTTGATGCAGCAATGATTGGCGGGGTCTTTGCGACCTGACCATCGATACCAAGGCGAAAAGACCGACCCTATGAAGGCGATGATCGAGATTGCGCGGCTGCCGTCTTCACTGATGCCGTCAATGTACCACCAGGCGTAGCCGTTTTTTGGGACGTTGATGTTGAAGCAAGGTCGGCCATGATCGCCTCGGCCGCGTGCTTGCCGGAGAGAGCCGCCATCGGAATTCCCGCCCCCGGGTGTGCCCCCCCGCCCGCGAGATAAAGCCCGGCCAAGGGTGTCCGCGCGGTCGGGCGCTGGAACGCCGCCATCATGCCATGTGGGGATCGCCCGTAAAGGGATCCGTCCGATGCCGGAAACAGATGATTGAACATCTCGGGCGTCGTGAGTGCGGTTGTTGACGGCTGCGGAGAGAACCTGAGCCCCATGCGCTCTAGCGTCTGAAAGGTCACGTTGTGACATTGATCCATCTCCTTCTGGCTCGGTTCGGTTTGGGTGCGGGCCGGACCGTTCATGATGATTTCAAACCGCTCTGGGCTGTTCGGTTGTGCCCCCGTTCCGCGATCTTGGGCGCATACATAAAGCGCGGCGTCGGTGGGCATTTGCCCGGCAGCTATTGCGGAAAACTCTTGTTTAGGGTCTTTTGCGAAGAACACATTGTGATGATCCAAGTCGAGACCATATGGCGTGGCTGCAAATGACCAGACAAAAGCCGACAGGCTTCTGGGTTCTTGGGTTGGGACAGCTTTTTGTGAGGATGCTCCCAAAAGCCCAATGTTTAATGCCTTTGGATCACCGTTGAACACGACCACATCCGCAGGGTAGCGGGTGTCTTTGGTATGTACTGCGACAACCTTGTCGCCTTGCGTTTCAATCCGGGTGACAGGGCTGTTCGTTCGAAGGGTGGCACCCGCTTGTGTGGCGACATTGGCCATGGCTTTCGCCAGCATGTGCATCCCACCCTCAACCCGCCACACACCCTGTGCTTCGGCGTGCCAGATTAGGCCTAGAATGGCGGGCGATTGATAGGGTGAGCCGCCGACATAGGTGGCGTAGCGTCCGAACAATTGCCGCAACCGCGCGTCAGAAAAGGACAGGGCGAGTTTTCGCGCCAGCGATAAACCGGGCGCCATCGCAGAGATCAAGCTGGGGTGCCGCATCACATGTCGTGTTAGCGCGTCTTGCGACGGCGCCGCGCTTTGCATCATGGGTCCCTCAAAGGCGTTGAACAGCTGCGCAGCGGTCTTGGAAAAGCGTCGAAATTCGCGTGCAGATTTGGCTCCGGCAAATGTGCCGACTGCGTCTTCGGATGCGCGTGGGTCCGCGAATAGATCTAGTGTGCTGCCGTCCTGCCAATGATGGCGAGCAAGTATTGTTTCGGGCACGAGGGTCACGTGATCGTCCAGCCGCGCACCAGCACTTTGGAATAATTCTTCAAACACAGGCCGCATGGTCATCACGGTTGGCCCTGCGTCGACCGGCCCTGCGTCGGAAGGGACCGTACGCATCTTGCCGCCGGGGGCGTCGTGCGCCTCAAGAATTGTGACATTCCCATGGGCGCACAGCCGCATGGCGGTGGCGAGGCCACCTACCCCGGCTCCGATGATCACAATCTGCCTTGTCATACACAAACAGTTGACTCGGACGGCTCATATGTCCAGTGTGATTTACATGTATGTGTCAGATAATTATGACACTAGCGGTACGGAGAACCGATATGCCTTTGAAAACTCGCATCGAAAACGCGATTGACGCGGCTCTTTTGCGGGCGCGGCGCGGTTCTGCTCCTACCCAGCTTTCCAGCGCATTGTTCTACGCGATGAAGCCCGGAGGGGCGCGTATCCGCCCAACGATTTCGCTTTCGGTGGCATTGGCGTGTGGTGATGATGCGCCCGATGTGTCCAATGCGGCGGCGACGTCGATTGAGCTTATTCACTGCGCCAGCCTCGTTCACGATGACATGCCTTGCTTTGATGACGCCGACATTCGGCGCGGCAAGCCAACGGTCCACAGGGAATATGGCGAAGCCTTGGCTTTGCTGACGGGTGATAGCCTTATCATTCAGGGGTTCGATACGTTGGCGCAGGTCGCGCGTCAGCACCCTGCCCGCGCTGGTGAACTGATGTCCGAACTCGCGAACTTTACCGGCATGCCGAACGGGATATGTGCGGGCCAAGGTTGGGAAAGCGAAGAGCATATTGATTTGTCCGCCTATCATCGTGCCAAAACTGGCGCGTTGTTTACTGCGGCGACCCGTATGGGTGCGATCGCCGCCGGACAAGAAGCTGAACCCTGGACTGAACTTGGCGCCCGCATTGGTGAGGCGTTTCAGGTGGCCGATGATCTACTGGATGCGCTGTATGATGCGGATACGATTGGCAAGCCCGCCGGTCAGGATGCGCTGCACAACCGCCCTAATGCCGTAAGCGAATATGGCGTTGGCGGTGCGGTAAAGCGCCTTGAGGATATCCTTGGCGGGGCGATTTCGTCTATTCCATCGTGTCCGGGCGAAGCCATGCTCGCAGAGATGGTGCGCAAAACGGCTGAGCGTCTGACGCCGGTGATGCCGGCATCCACCGCAGCAGAATGACACTCGCCGATCCGCAGATGCCCGTGGCCCGCAAGGGGCCGTGGTTGCCGCGTTTGATCGCGTCGCGGCGTTTCCAAAGTTGGGCTGCGCGCTTTCCGCTGACCCGCCGCATTGCGCGCAAGGACGGCGAAAAACTGTTCGATCTGGTCTCGGGCTTTGTTTATTCTCAAGTTTTGTTAGCCGTGGTTGAGTTGCGCTTGCTTCCGACGCTGATGGCTGGGCCTATGTCGGCCACCGATCTAGCCAAGGGCACCGACTTAACTGCGGACCGGATGGAAATACTGTGCGACGCTGCAGTAGCTTTGGGTCTGTTGACGAAAAGGCGCGCGCTTTATCGGCCGGGTCGCTTGGGCGCGGCGATGCAGGGTGTTCCCGGGCTAGAGGCTATGATCCGCCATCACGGCGCATTTTACCGCGATCTTGAGGATCCGGTGGCTTTGCTTGCGCAGCAAAAGGATACAGAGCTTGCTCAGTTCTGGCCCTATGTGTTTGGCGCGGCGCAGGCCGAAGATCCCGATACTGCACGGACATATTCTGACCTAATGGCGCAAAGCCAAGTCCTTGTGGCTGAGGATACATTGGCGCGTGTTGATCTGCGCGATGCAAAGACTGTTTTGGACATTGGTGGCGGAACGGGTGCATTTCTGCGTGCTGTTGGCGCGCGTCATAAAAAGCCCGCACTTCATCTATTTGATCTGGCCGCTGTGGTGCCCGATGCGACGGCGCAATTTGCCCAAGCCGGACTGTCTGAGCGGGTTACAATTACGCCGGGCAGCTTTCGCGATAATCCTCTCCCGCAGGGTGCAGATGTCATTTCTTTGGTCCGTGTTCTCTATGATCATGCGGATGAAACCGTGGCTGCCCTACTGTCTAAAATATATGACACTCTGCCCAAAGAGGGGCGCTTGATCGTGTCCGAACCTATGGCCGGTGGCGACATTCCTACGCGCAGTGGTGATGGATATTTCGCGTTCTACACACTGGCGATGCAGACTGGGCGTGCCAGAAGTCCGCATAAAATCAAACAGATGCTGTCTGACGCCGGTTTCAAGACGATCACGGATCAAGGCAGCTCGCGTGCGTTTGTGACCCACGTGATCGAAGCACGTAAGCATACTTCGAGCTAATGCAATACTGAGTGTCAGTTTTAATTGACATTAGTAACTGTCAGTTTATTCTTACATCACGACAAATCGACACACCTTGAGTCTCCGAAGGAGAGTCGAGGCGAGTGAAGGAACTCACAGACGTGGACGCGACCGCAGTAATTTTGACCGGCCCGAGGGAGATAGACGTGCAAACCGTTGCGCTGTCCGATCCTGGTGTTGCCGATATTGTGGTCGAAATTGCGCACTCTGGCATCTCCACGGGCACCGAAAAACTGTTTTGGTCTGGCAACATGCCGCCCTTTCCCGGAATGGGCTATCCCCTGATCCCTGGGTATGAGGCCTCGGGCGAGGTGGTTGATGCGGGGCCTGACGCGGGTTTCACGGTCGGTGATCACGTGTTTGTCCCGGGTGCGAATTGCTACGGCGATGTGAAGGGCCTGTTTGGTGGCGCCTCCAATCGCCTTGTGTCCGACAGCGCGCGTGCGGTGAAAATTGATCGTCAGCTGGGCGCCGAAGGGTCCCTTTTGGCGCTGGCCGCGACGGCGCGTCATGCCATCTGCGCGCCCATCGCAGAACTGCCAGACCTGATTGTGGGTCACGGTGTGTTTGGCCGCCTTTTGGCCCGTATCTGTATCGCTTCCGGCAAAACACCCACCGTGTGGGAGGTTAACGCCGACCGTATGGCCGGTGCTGAAGGGTATGAAGTCATCCACCCAGATGCGGACCCGCGCCACGACTACCACGTCGTGATCGACGCCTCGGGCAACGGTGACCTTTTGAATACCTTCGTATCGCGCATCGCCAAAGGTGGTGAGGTCGTGTTGGCCGGGTTTTATCCCGCGCCGCTGACCTTTGCCTTCCCGCCTGCGTTCATGAAAGAAGCCCGCCTGCGCATCGCCGCAGAATGGACCCCAGACGACCTGATCGCCACTCGCGATCTTATTGAAACCGGCGCGCTTAGCCTTGCCGGACTTATTACCCACCAATCTTCACCAGCAGGGGCCGCGAGTGCGTATCAGACCGCGTTCAATGACCCAACCTGCCTGAAGATGATCCTTAATTGGGAGCACTAGAATGACCCTTGATGTACCGAACCTGAAGGAATTCAACGACCGCCTGCGTGACGAAGCGGCCGAAGAACCCACACTGGAAGTGCCCCAGGGCGAGCCCACAAAAAAAACCCAGATCATTGCGATCTATGGCAAGGGTGGCATCGGCAAGTCATTTACGTTGGCCAACCTCAGCCACATGATGGCTGAACAGGGCAAACGGGTTCTGTTGATTGGGTGTGATCCTAAATCAGATACCACATCACTGTTGTTCGGCGGCAAAGCCTGCCCCACAATCATCGAGACCTCGACCAAGAAGAAGCTCGCGGGCGAAGAAGTCAAAATCGGTGACGTGTGCTTCAAGCGCGGCGGTGTTTTTGCCATGGAACTGGGCGGCCCCGAAGTGGGTCGTGGCTGTGGTGGCCGCGGGATTATCCACGGTTTTGAATTGCTCGAAAAGCTGGGGTTCCATGATTGGGACTTTGACTATGTTCTCCTCGATTTCCTTGGGGATGTGGTATGCGGCGGCTTTGGCCTGCCCATCGCCCGGGATATGGCGCAAAAGGTTATCCTTGTTGCATCAAACGATCTGCAATCCCTGTATGTGGCCAACAATGTCTGCTCGGCGGTGGAATACTTCCGCAAGCTGGGTGGCAACGTCGGCGTTGCGGGCCTTGTAATCAACAAAGATGACGGTTCGGGCGAGGCACAGGCCTTTGCTGAGGCTGTGGATATTCCGATCCTTGCTTCGATCCCGCAAAATGATGACCTGCGCAAGAAATCTGCAAACTACCAAATCGTCGGCACCGCCGAGAGCGAATGGGGCTCCCTGTTCGCGGCTCTTGGCGACAACGTTGCGCTGGCCCCTCCTCAGCGGCCTACAGCCCTAAGCCAAGATGGCCTGTTGGAACTGTTCGACGGCTCCGAAACCGGCGCAGGCGTCAAGCTTGAGCCAGCCACAGACACCGACATGCGCGGCAAGAATGCTAAGCCCATCGAAAGCTTGGAGGTCATTTACGACAATGTTTGATCTTCAGGAACTGTCTCAATGGGATGAGGCCGAACGCGCCGCAACACCCATCGCGGAAACGGTCGCAGAGGACCGCTCTATCCGCACACTTCAACGCATGATCGCGCGTGATGATCAGGTGCAATGTCCCTTCGGCTTCACAAAAGAGGTGCACGATGGACAAGCATGACACGCGCGGCTCTGAGGTCAGCTATGATGACACGGCCGAAGTAGAGGTCACACTCGGCCAAGACCGGGATGAGGCACCTGTGGGTGCTGCACCCGTTGATGGTATGGGATGTCACGCGGGCGCCGGTGAAATGGAAGCGGCTGCCCGTATGGCGGGCAAATCCGACATTCTGGATCAATACGCAAAAGACTATCCCCAAGGCCCCCACGATAAACCCCAATCCATGTGCCCCGCGTTCGGTTCGCTGCGCGTGGGTCTGCGGATGCGCCGCACGGCCACGGTTTTGTCCGGGTCGGCCTGTTGCGTCTATGGACTGACATTTGTCAGCCACTTTTACGGGGCGCGCCGTTCGGTCGGATATGTGCCCTTCAATTCCGAGACCCTCGTGACGGGTAAACTGTTCGAGGATATCCGGGATGCAGTACACGAAATGGCTGATCCTGAACGGTATGACGCTGTGGTCGTGACCAACCTGTGCGTGCCCACCGCGTCTGGTGTGCCGCTGCGGTTGCTTCCCGATGAAATCAATGGAGTGCGGATCGTCGGCATCGACGTCCCCGGCTTTGGTATTCCGACGCACGCGGAGGCCAAGGATGTTTTGGCCGGCGCGATGCTCAACTACGCCCGCAAGGAAGTGGAGGCCGGACCGGTCGCTTCCCCCGCAGCGGGCAAAGCGGATCGTCCGACAGTGACCCTGTTGGGCGAAATGTTCCCTGCAGATCCGATAGGAATTGGAGGGATGCTCGCGCCACTCGGTCTGGCGGCAGGTCCGGTCGTTCCCTGCCGTGAGTGGCGTGAGCTCTATTCAGCCTTGGACTGCGGCGCTGTCGCTGCGATCCATCCGTTCTACACCGCCGCGATACGCGAGTTTCAGGCGGCGGGACGGAAAATCGTGGGTTCAGCCCCGGTTGGGCATGACGGGACGGCAGCATGGCTGTCGGCCATTGGCGATGCGTTCAATGTAAAGCCCGACATGATCGCGGCAGCACAGAACGCGTTCCTTCCCGCGATTAAGAGTGCACTGGCTGCAACGCCTGTGAACGGCACAATTACGCTTTCCGGTTACGAAGGCTCTGAGCTGTTGGTCGCCCGTCTTTTGATCGAAAGCGGTGCAAACGTGCCCTACGTTGGGACAGCCTGCCCCAAAACGGAATGGTCAAATTCGGACGTTGATTGGCTGGAAGCCAAGGGCGTTAAGGTCAAATTCCGTGCCTCGCTTGAGGATGATTGCGCCGCGATGGAAGCGATCAAGCCTGATCTGGCAATCGGTACTACACCCGTTGTTCAAAAGGCCAAAGAGCTCGCAATACCTGGTCTTTATTTTACCAACCTAATCTCGGCCCGGCCTTTGATGGGTCCGATGGGTGCAGGTAGCCTGCAACAGGTGGTGAATGCTGCGATGGAAAACAAACATCGCTTTGACCACATGAAAGAGTTCTTTGAGGGTGTCGGACACGGTGATACCGCCGGTGTCTGGGAAGGCGCGCCAAATCTGCGCCCGGATTTCCGCGCAACCCAGCAGAAAAAACTCGACAAAGCGGCCCGCGCTGCAAAAGCGCAGGAGATGATCTGATGCTTATTCAAGATCATGACCGCGCGGGCGGATACTGGGGGGCTGTTTACGCGTTTTGCGCGGTAAAGGGCCTGCAAGTGGTGATTGACGGCCCCGTTGGCTGTGAAAACCTGCCTGTAACATCCGTTTTGCACTATACAGACGGCCTGCCGCCCCATGAATTGCCGATCGTAACGACCGGTTTGGGTGAAGAAGAGTTGGGTCGCGACGGCACCGAGGGCGCGATGAAACGCGCATGGGGTACGTTGGACCCTGCCCTGCCCGCCGTTGTTGTGACGGGCTCTATCGCTGAGATGATCGGCGGCGGCGTGACGCCCATGGGCACCAACATCCAACGGTTCCTGCCACGCACCATCGACGAAGATCAGTGGGAATGCGCCGACCGTGCGATGACTTGGATCTTTACTGAGTTCGGAATGACCAAAGGCCGCATGCCCCCTGAGAAAAAGCGCGAAGAAGGCGCTGCACCTCGGGTGAATATCCTTGGACCGATGTATGGCACCTTCAACATGCCATCTGACCTTGCTGAAATTCGGCGTCTGGTCGAAGGCATCGGTGCAGAGGTCAATATGGTCATGCCGCTTGGCACGCACCTCGCAGAAATGCGCAATTTGGTGAACGCTGACGTCAACATTTGCATGTACCGCGAATTTGGTCGGGGCCTTTGCGAGGTTCTGGGCAAGCCCTACCTGCAAGCCCCCATAGGGATCGAAAGCACGACGGCGTTCTTGCGTACTTTGGGCGCGCAGCTGGGCCTTGATCCTGAACCGTTCATTGAGCGTGAAAAGCATTCCACCATTAAACCCGTTTGGGATTTGTGGCGCTCAGTGACGCAGGATTTCTTTGCGACGGCCAGCTTTGGCATCGTAGCGAACGAAACCTATGCGCGCGGTATCAAGAAATTTCTCGATGTTGACCTTGGCCTGCCCTGCGCCTTTGCAGTGGCACGGACCGCAGGCAAAAAGACCGACAACGACGAAGTGCGCGCGATGATGCACTCAAAGCGCCCACTGATCGTTATGGGGTCGATCAACGAGAAAATGTATATGGCCGAGATGGCTGCGGGACATGGGCCAAAGCCCGCGTTTATTCCCGCCAGTTTCCCCGGCGCCGCCATTCGTCGTGCGACTGGTACGCCCTTTATGGGCTACGCGGGCGCGACGTATATGCTGCAAGAGGTCTGCAATGGCCTGTTTGACGCCCTGTTCCATATCCTGCCCTTGGGCAGCGAGATGGACAGCGCCGCAGCCACCCCCACGACCCTGCGCCAAGATTTCCCTTGGGATACCGACGCGCAGAAACTGTTGGATCGTATCGTAGAAACCCACCCCGTTTTGACCCGGATTTCCGCGGCCAAAACACTGCGCGATGCTGCAGAGAAATCCGCGCTGGAATCTGGCGCGGAGCGGGTTGTGCGCGAAACGGTCGAGGCGCTTGCGCCGAAAGAAATCTTTATCAAGGATGAGGAGAACAGCCATGTCTGATCAAACTTCGAATGCCCCGCATTTGGCGCGCCACTCCAAGGCGCCCACAGCGGAATATTGGTTTTATTTCGGGGTAATCCTGATGGCTGCTCTGCCGATTGCTGCCATTGGCACTGCGATCGCTCTGCTGACCTGCAACCGCGAAGCGGTGCGGGAAGGTGTCCTGCGCAAAGCGTGGGCACAGGCGCAGACAGCCACATCACTCATATTCTCGGCTTAAACCCCGAGTACGTATTTCACCCCTCTGACAGGGGAGAAAGGCCGACAATGCAATGAGGCGTTGTCGGAGCCCGGCCGCAGGGTTTGCGGTGTCAGCTAACCACTGGAGATCTCCATGGCTGATAAATCTGATCTGTCCTTCACAGGTCTCACTGATGAGCAGGCTCAGGAGCTGCACTCGGTCTACATGAGCGGGCTCATCCTG
>Ga0228670_1000288_pt1 | contig 30110 bp, 4 predicted proteins | sample 85DmetaG_FD_182785 | JGI IMG/M metagenome (GOLD analysis project Ga0228670, IMG submission 182785) | Seawater microbial communities from Monterey Bay, California, United States - 85D | ecosystem: Environmental > Aquatic > Marine > Coastal | place: USA: California | collected 2016-10-13
TACAAGATCAAATATTATTATTAAAAAGTTTAATGGATCAACAAGAAGAAAAAAATAATAAAATGAAATATGAAATGGAAGAAAAAAATAGGAAAATGGAAGAAGAAATAAAATTATTAAAAAAAAATAAAAATAATAGTATTAGTAATACAGATAATAGTATAACTAACAATAATAATACTGATAATAGTATAACTAATAATAACATAAAAAATAATATACAAACACAACAAATTGCTAATGAAATTAAAAATATTAAAAATGAAATTATTATAAATAATTTTGGAAAAGAAAACAAAGATTTATTCAATGATGAAGAAAGAATGTTATCATGGATAGATAAACCTTTTAATGCAATTCCACATATTGTAGAAAAATTACATTTCACTCCTAATAAAAGACCAGAAAATACAAATATAAGAATTGCTAATATTGGTAATGGTAAAGCTCAAATTTATAAAAATGGTGAATGGAAAACTATTATGAAACACGAATTAATATGTGATTTAATAAATGAATCAGCTCAAAAATTAATTGATACATATGAAATATATGTTCAAGAAGGTAAAATAGAAAGAATGGCAAGATTTGAAAAATTTATGAAACAATATGAATCAGATGATACCTTTTTTGTAAAATCACAAACAGAAAAAGTAGATTGTAAATTAATAGATCTAATGAAAAAACATAAAACATATTTGAATAGTTTAGAATGATAAGTTAAATACTTTAAGTGATAGTTGAATAAATTATTAATATTTTTCATATTGTTTTTATTTTTATAATATAATGATAACTATATCATTAAATAATTCTACCACCAAAATGATAATTATATTCAATTTTTTCAATACAAATATTACAATAAGTTAATTTATATTCAAATAATTTTTTACAATAATTACAAGTATGTAATTTATTTTTTATATTTTTTTTTAATTCAACAAATAATGGCTTCAAAATTTTAGTGCGAAAAAATTCTTTATCATAAAAAAATAATGCTGTTATTAATCTTTCTTTATAATCATCAATTTTATTATTCATACTTATAAATTATTAATAATTACTTAAATAAAACTTATTAAATATATAAAAATGGGAAATAAAATTTGTAAATACTGTCATAAAGAAAAAAATGAATATTTAGATTATTATTGTACAATAACACGATATAATACAACAGAATATAGTACTTATAATCTTAATCAACATGAATTTGTAAATAAATATAGATATAAATATTTTAATTGTATGGAAAAAAGAAACTAAAAAAAAATAAATCAAAATTTAATTTTTTTTATAAATTTTTCAAATGCATTTTAGAAATGGAATTAATAACACCTATATCGAATTCGATTGCTACATATTCTGGGGTTGTAGGATCATTATCTTTTACTATTAACCAACTATTATTACCCATACTAATATCATAAGTTGAACCTTTAGGAATTAGTGCTACTGCTATACAGGAATGACCTATATTAAATCCATCTTCACCATAATTATATTGTTCTCTTATTTCATTTTCGACATTAATTGGACCCTGTGGTTGTATTTTGTAATATGAGACATCTGTTAAAGTTTCACTATTATGTTGTATTGTAGATTTTTTATTTAAATCTAATAAATGATAACTAATAAAATTAATAATAACAGGTCTATTATTATTTATTTCATTTTTAATATCATCAAACATATTTGTGTTTGTTAAAGCATAATTCATAGCAGGTTTAATTTGTTGTGTTGTACTATCAGTATCATAACCATATGCAAAACTATTTGATACAGTAGAAATTCCAATTTCAATATTTCTAACTAATGCATTAGCACCACCTCCATTATTAGTTCCTTGTATATAAAAATTTGAAATATTACTAGGATCAATTTTAAATTTTAAGTTAGTAGGTGCATCAGGAATACTTACTATATTCCACTCGTTATTTAAATCTTGATAGTTATAACCTTCTATAACAACCTTGTCATTAACTTGATAAGAATGTGGTTCAAATAAAGTAATTGTAATGTAAGTTCCACCAATTACAACTTGCTGTATTGATAAAGAATTTTTAGCTTTTACAGTATTCCATAAACCTTTATGAATATCACTAACAAAAGTTCCTATATGAGCTGAATTTGAACTCATGCCTTGATTACCTAAATTATTAGTATTCATATGCCATCCTATATCAGCAATCTCTAATTTATTAATAATATATGGTTGTTTTCTATTACTATCTAATTGATAATAATTCCAATCTGGATCACCATATACTGTTGATGCTTGAGTTGTAAATAATTTATTATGTTCTAAATACCAATACGATAATAACTGTGATCCACATGTTGGAGCACACCATGCGTCAAAGTCTTCGAATAAACGACCAGTATTAGATCTAGTAGGTCCATTAGTTTGATTATAAGGTTGGTTATAATCAGGTAAATTAGTTGTAACATTTTGTACACAATGAAAAGTGGATGTTGCGGGAGCTGTTACATTAATAGTTATTGTTCCAATATTTGAATATGTAGAACCACCATCATTAGACACATCATACTCTATAGTCTCAGTTCCTATAAATCCAGCACTATTATAATCAATATAAGAAGTTCTAGAATCGATAGGTATAATAATAGGTAGTGCTTGATTTGATGAATTTGGTTGACCTATAGCAGGTAATCTTGATACTGTTCTATAAGTTAAATTACTATTAGGGTCTGAATCATATGCTTTTAAAATAATCTTAGTAATTATTGTTGATGATGCTTTAACTGTAAAATCGGGAGCATATGCTAATGTATTAAAATTAGGAGGTGTAATTGTAATATATATAGTTGCTATTTCTGATTCATAACCAGATGAATTGGTAGCTGTATAAGTTATAGTATCACTACTGGGTTGTGGAGCACCAAAACCAAGTGCTATTGCGTAATCATAAAGTATTGTATTATCAGACTGTAAAGTAGTTGCCATATTTAGTTGTGAACTATTAATAATTTTATATGTTAAATCTTTATCATTAGCATCACTGGCATCTAATGTTATATTTTTGGATTGAAATTCATGTTTTATTTTAACAAATATATCATTAGCTTTAGGAACTGAAATACCAAGGGCATTACCTTTCTGAACATAATTTGTATTATCATCACTTAAATCGAATGAAATATTCTGTTCGAAGATTAATTGTGAATATTTATTTTCTCTAATTCTCCATCTTGTTCCTAGTTGAATCATTTCATATTCAGGTTTTTTAGAATAATCTTCAAAATTATCATCATAAACTTTAACAGCTGTTAAATGATTAAATTCAGGATTCGTGATAGTAAAACCCTGTTCATCATAATACTGATTATCATTTATAGATAATGATGGATTAGAAGTTTTCATAATTTGGTCATATTCATCTATACTTAAGTTTTCGGCTGTTTTATTTTGAGGAACTAATGAATTATCACCACCAAACTGTGGGTCCAGTAATCTTAAAGCATTACGAGGTATCTTATTTTGATTATTTTTCTTTTTTCGTTTTTTAAAACCAACTTTATTATTATCGACAGATAATTTATGATCGTCACCTATCCATAATGAATTATCTGATAAGAATAAATGTCTAATTTTATATTCAGCAGAACCTATATCATAAGCGGCATTAGAAGTAGGTAATATATGAGATGACATAGTATGATTAAACGGTATTGAATTTGCTACACCAGCATATCCACTAATTGTAGAATATTCAGGATGTATAAGTTTATCAGTAGTATAACCACCACCAACAGCAAGATAAAAGTAATATGTAGTTCCATCAGTTAAAGCATCTCTTCTAGCTATCATTTCAGAATGTAAAACATCCCAAAGTTCAACTGTACTATTATTATTATGTCTAATCTCAACTATATAAGTTTGACTTCCAGTAAAACCATTATCATCTTCTAATGTTATCCATGAATCTCTATTGCTATCATAATAAGTATTATTTGTATTCATAGTCCAACCAATTAAATTATTTATTCTTTCTCCAGTATTATAATTAAATGCATCATTATATAAAGATGTAGTTATAGCAACATTAGAAATACCTGATATATTATTACTAGTTTTCCAATCGCCAAAAGTCATATGATTACTAACTGTGGGCAAAGCAAATCTTGCTCTATATCCAGGTGCTATATTTGTTCTATATTTTACTACAGAATTATTTTCGAGACCATTTGTCCAATCATTATATTCTGATAAGTTTTTATCATGATAAAATTCCCAAGAATGATATCTATGTATAAATTGTGGGATATTTATATTATTATTATTATTACTATTACTTCTACCACAAGTAGAGATAGTAATAGGATTGCCATCTTCTTGAACTAATGCTGTAGCTATTAAAATTAAATTATCATTAGATATATCATATAATCTTAAATAATTATCATTACAATATCTTAAAGAAAATATAGTACTACTGTTAATAGTATAACCATTTGGATAATTGATATGCGTATCGAATCCTATACCATCAGAAGCAGAAGATGAGTTATTTTCATTACCTGGTTTAACTAATACTTGTTGAATTGCTAACATTTTTGTCCAACTACTATCATATAAAGTTTCACTTGCACCAAAAACACTATTAGAATTAGTTGTATCCCAAACACCAATTCTTACAAAAGCACCTGATTCTGAATTAGAATTATTATTTAACCATATAAGTTCTTGATTTTTATTTAATTGTTTGCCCCAATACATAGGTGATTTAGATATCCAATATCTTGTTTCTTGGAATATTTGATTATCAATGTGTGAATATAAATTATCTGTTGATTGTGTATGTGTAAATACAGGAAAGAAACTGCTATTTTGTTGAGAGTCAGTACAACCAGCTAAACATAAAGTAATAGGATCACCATTAGTTTGTACATTAGATGTTGTAATTAAAATAGGATTATTAATATCATCAATATCATATAATCTTATATGATTATCATTATCATATTTTAGTAAGAATTCTTTATTTCCAGAAACATCATAATTTGTTGATATATCAAAACCACTTGTAGCGTAATCATCTAGATTAACTTTAATAACTCTGTTATGTTGAAATACAATAACTTTTTCCCAACTTCCAGGTAAATGAATACTACCGACTCCAGTTATATTACTACCTCCCCAAATACCTATTCTATATCTGGTTGGATTATTGATTGGTGCAGTAAAAGTATATTGATGTGTCCATTTAATTTCATTACCAACTTTAAATAAATTTCCCCAGTAATAAGGATTATTAGCATAGTCTATAATAGAGTTTACAACTTCTGTATTTGCTGAAGCACCATTTCTAATATACCAGTTAGTAGTATCTAATACTTGGGAGTTCAAATGAGAATTAATAGTTATTTGATTAGGGTTAGAAGTATCTAATGTTATATTAGAACCAGCAACTAAATCATTAGCTGATAATTGTATATCACCATTTATTCTAAAAGAAGAGCCAGCAGAAATATTTATATCACCATCAACATCTAATTTATAAGCAGGTGTTAATTTACCTATAGCAACTTTATCTTCGACTAATAAAGAACCACTTAAATATTTAGATGCAATATTAGTTGACATAGCATTAAATATTCGACTAATATTTTGTGAATTATTATTTCCAATATTTTTATCATTTCCATTTTCATCTTTTAAAGCAAATATAGATTTATTTTCATTTTCACTACCATAAAACTGTGTAGTAGCTGTTGAATAGTAATTTACATCATAGGAATTTGTATATAATTCATATTTTGTTGATTGACCACCTCTAATATATATACATATACCACCAGTAAAACTTTGAGTGCCTTCGTAAATACCTAAAATACTTTTTTCACTTGAGGTATATACACTTTGTCTAACTTCAACTAATGGTTTACGATCAGACCACCCACCTCCTCTAACAGTTCCATATAATAAATGGTCATTATATGGTGCTGATGAAGAAGCAGTAGTTCTATTTAAGAAAAATTGATGAACAAAATTAGCAACTCCTTCTTTTAATATAATTGGATAAAATGTATTTTGATCTAAAGCTATTAAATCTATTTCTATTTTTCTAAATGAACCTTTAGCAAATATATAATCATTAATATGTAATGTAGATTGTGGGTCATTAGTTCCAATACCAACTTTATCATAAGATGAATAAACACCAGTGCTATTAATATTTTCAGTCCATGCATCAGTTGCTGCTTCTTGTTCATAATCATCTGTTGAATAATTAGAATCATTAGGATCAATTATAAATATATCATTCGCTGAAGCCTCACTTTGATTAGGTAAAGTTCTCATAAAAGTTTCCCAATTAGATAATGTTAAATCACTAATACTATTTATATTTACATCACTTTGGAAATAATTTAATATACGTTGTTCAGTACTAATAGCACTTCTCGAGTTTGAATCTCTTTCTTGTTCATCAAGTAGAATAATTTTATTAGGAATTTTAGTTTTATTACGTTTAATAAATTTCATTTTGCCTGCTACTACTGACATTTTATGTTCATCTCCTAACCATAATGAATTATTAGACAAATATAAATCTCTAATTTTTTTATCAGCAGAACCTATATCATATAGATTATCTTGTTGTGGTAATATACCTCTACAGGTAATTTTACCACCGACTTCTAACATTGTTGTAGGATTATTTTCATTTATTCCAACTTTATCATTATCACTAACTACAAGTAAACTTGTATTATTATAATTTTTAACATGGAAATAATTAGAATTGAATGCTGAATCTTGTGGTCTGACTAATATATTATCCGTTGTTAAATTAGTAGTCTGTAATGTTTTAATTCTAGCATCATCATCAACATCTAGTGCACAAGAAGGATTTGAACTTCTAATTCCTACTCTTCTATTTTTAGTAACTCTGAATATATGTGATCCATCATCTTTAACTATATCTAAAACATTTGTTTGGTTACTTTTAGAACCTATCATTTTTATAGTAGCTTCTTGTTCTGATGCTGTTGTATCTACTATAAATCTATCAGATAGTAAAGAAGTATTACCGCCATCATAACCTTGAACTGCTAATTTGCCTACTATATTAGTATTGCCACCAATATTAGTATTTTTAGCAACAGCCATACCACCTTTAATTACAACTGAACCAGTTTGTAAATCAGTACTATCCGTAGTATCATTTACAGTTAAATTAGTAAAAACTGCTGAACTGGGAGTTTGTCCTCCAATTATACTGTTGTCTATATTAATATTTTCAATATTTAATGAAGGAACCCAAGACGAACCATTATAAACTAAAAGTTCATTACCAGATGGTGCTGATGTAATAGTATTCACATCTGTTAAATCATTTAAAACAGATGCACCTCCTCCACCAAATGTTTGTTCTACACCATTTATTCTAAAAGAAGAGCCAGCAGAAATATTAATATCACCATCAACATCTAATGTATAAGAAGGAGTTTCAATATTTATACCTACATTTCTATTCTTAGCAACTCTTAAAATAGGAAGAGTGCTATTGTGTTTTCTTATATTTAAAATATGTAATTGACCAGAATTTTGTGATCCTATTATTGAAGTTGTTGCAACATAGTCAAGACTCGAATCAACTATAAATCTTTCATTAATACTACTTCCATTAGAACCTTTAACTATTAATTTGCCATTTATTTCAGTATTACCTCCAATATTAGTATTTAAAGCTACACCTAATCCACCTCCTGCTATAATAGAACCTGTATTTGTACTTGTAGAATCATCTACATTTACTACTAATAACTTATTAACATTAGTATTTGAAGTTACATTTAATGTATTTAATATAGCAGAACTATTATTAATGTTAACATTTTCAATAGTTGATGTAGGAACCCAAGACGAACCATTATAACTTAAAAGTTCATTAGCAGATGGTGCTGATGTAATAGTATCAACATCAGATAAATCATTTAAAACAGAAGCACCAAATGTTTGTACAACATCATTTATTCTTAAATCACCTGTAAGATTAATATCACCAACAACATCTAATGAATAAGCAGGACTTGCTTTATTTATACCAGCTTTTCCTGTATTGTCAACTGTAAATATTTCTGTGCCATTAAATTTTTCGATTTGTAATAATTTAGAAATTTGACCACCATCTTTTTCTTTTATTAATAGAGTGTGATTATTAGTATTAGTAGTAGAAACTTCAATATTAGTAAATTTACCTGTACTTGGAGTAGTTTGACCAATAGTTACAGCATTCATAGAACCTATATTAAGAGCAACATTACTCATGATATTTGAATCGCAGTTCATAGAACCATTTAATGTAGATATGGTACCAGTAGTAATAGAACCTGTTGTAATATTAGCTTGTAAGATATTAGTGGCATTATTATTATCAACCTCAAATAATATAGCAGATGGAGATGATGTTAAAACTTGTAAATAAGGACTTGTTTGATTTTCTATTCCAGTAATAGAGAGTGTTGTTTCATTAGTAGTATCAGCAACTATTGAAACACCAGCATTAACATCTAATTTATCATTAACAGTTAAGTTATTAGCAGTTGTCATATTAGTAACAAATAATGAGCTTGTAGTGACACTATCTAAAAGAATTGTACTAGTATTAATCCAATTTGTTCCATTCCATTTTAATAAATTTTCAGGTGTTATACTTGAAATTGCGGTTGGTTTCCATAAAGTATCAGATGTCCATGTTAATAAACTACCAATTTCAGGTAGATCATTACCACCAACTGAGACATCTGTTATTTCATCTAAAAATACTACACTTGCACCTGCTCCAGATGATATTGGAGTTCCATTAATTAAGAAATTTCCAGTACAATTAATATCACCATCAACATCTAAAGTATGTACAGGTTCTAAATTTTTTATACCTAGACGTCCACCAAAACTACTATTAAGAGTTAAAATTTCATTATCAGCAATTGAAAATCTCATATTTTTATTTTGAAAATTTTTAATCATTAAATTTTCATTACCATCAAGACCAAAAACTGAACCAGAACCTCCACCTGTTGTTTGATTAGATAACAAAATAAAAGAACCACCACTTGACTGATTATGTATTTCCAATGTCCTGCCAGTTACAACAGAAACAGGATTTGATGTTCCAATACCAACATCTCCTGCACCAGAATTAGAATAAAATGATGTATAATTACTATCAATAATTATTCTGGGATTATTATCAGTATTAATATTAAATTGATGAGTACTAGAATTATATTGAATTCTTCCTATATGTGATTTATCAGATGGAGTAAAATCTATATTATGATAATCACTTGTGCCATCCCCAATAAGTTTTATAGCAGGAGCATTAGAATTAATACCAATATAAACACCTTTACCATCATTGGTTGCTGGTTTGCTTGCCATACCACCTTTAATATGTAAATAATCATCAATTATTCCAAGTTTAGTTATATTTTTACTTCCACCTGTAAAATTTTGGACAAATGCAGTAGTTGCTATTTCTTGATTATTAGTTCCTGTTGATGCAGTAGGGGCAGTGGGTGTTCCAGTAAATACAGGAGTCTCTAGTGGTGCAAAGCTACTCATTTCCTGCTGAACAAAAGATGTTGTTGCTAATTGTGTAGTATTAGTTCCTGTATTAGCAGTGGGTGCTGCTGGAATTCCTGTAAATGTTGGTGAATTTAGAGTAGCTTTATTATCTATACTATTAGTTATAGTAGTATGAAAATCTGCATCATTATTAATAGCATCAGCAAGTCCTTTTAAAGTATTTAAACCAACTGATGCACCATTTACTATTAAATTATTAGCAGCTGTCACATATGCTGTTGTTGCTATTTCTGTATTGTTAGAACTGGATATCGGTGTAGGTGCTTTAGGAGTGCCAGTAAATGTAGGATTGTTGATTGGTGCTAAAGTTCCAATTTCAGTTTGTACAAAAGCTGTTGTTGCTATTTGTGTTGTATTAGTTCCACTTACAGCATTTGGAGCTGCTGGTGTACCAGTAAATATTGGATTATTTAATGTAGCAAAATTACCACTACCAAATGTTTGTGCTACTCCATTAATTAATAAATCACCTGTAATATTTATATCACCTAAAACATCTAATGTATATTGTGGATTATTATTAACAATACCAACTTTTGTACTATTTGTATAAAGTTTATATTGATTCTCTAACCAAGAATTAGTAGATGATGAATCTTCATAATCATTAGAGACTATATCATTAGTAAAAACATCATTAATTGTAGCATCTGAATTACCACTAATAATCTTATAATAAGATAACCATTTATCTAATGTGATTAAATTAATTTCCGATACACCAGCGTGATTTAGTGCATCAGTCTGATTACCTCCAGCATTTAAAACACTATCTGGTATTTTAGTTAAGTTTCTTTTTCTAAATTTAATTTGTCCATCAACAACACTCATTTTATTATCTTCACCTAACCATATTGAATTATTAGATACAAATATATCTCTTATTTTATTAGTAACTGAACCTATATCAAATGTGTCATCTGTTATTGGTATTATATTACCACCTAGTTCAATATCATTTACAGACATAGAACCAGTAATAGCAAAATCACCTTCTATATCTAATGTTTTAGTTGGTGTTGATGCTTTATTTATTCCAATATTACCATTGCTATGTATATGCATTCTTTTTGTATTATCTGTAAAAAATTTAAGAGGTGCACTATTTAATGTTTTTAATACCATATGCTCACTAGAATCAATACCTATATAAGAACCATCTGTACTACCAGTGCCTGTATCACTATCTGTAAAATGTATATAGCAACCATTATTATCGGGTCCATGTAAATGTAAACTTTTACCACCAAGAGTTTTAGGACTATTTGTTCCTATACCTATATGTCCATTATTATTAATCATAATATGTGATGCATCAGTGCCAGGATTTTTAATATGAAATTCATTAGCAAAATTTATATTTAAATTATCATTCTGTCTATATATAGTATCTGTTAAAGGTATGCCACCATTTGTATCATTAAAATTTGATAAAAACGATATAGGACCACCAGTTGATATATTTAATCTATCATTTAAAGTTAATGTATCAGCAGTTAATGTTGTAAATGCTCCTGTAGTTGGATTAGAATCACCTATTGTAGTTCCATTTATCATACCACCTGTTATGCCTACATTGCTCTGATCAAAAGTAGCTCCACCACCGAATAAACTTCCATTTTGATAAATATTACCATTAATATTAGTATCACCATTTATTTCTAATGTATATGATGTATTAGGTTCCCAAGTCGTTCCATCCTTATTAAAACCAGCAGTACCATCTTTAAGTACAATAAAACGTTTACTATTTCCACCAACTCTAATACTAAAATTTTTAGCGCTATTAAAATGTCTTAAGGTCATTTCTTCTTTATAATCAAGACCAAAAAATGCTCCATATGGTTCTGAATTTTGTCCCTGCTGATTACTACAATAAACTCCTGTTGAGTCTCCTGTACAAGGATTGTGTATATGAAACATAACACCTCTACCATTCCATCTTTTCATTTTATCAGCTGTTATATTCATACCTATGCTAACACCTTCACTTCCATAATTATTTTTCATACCAGAAGTATAAGTCACTTTTCTAAATGTTAAAGCAGGTTTTGGTGCTACACCATTTGCACCACCCCAGGTCGTAGGTGCTGTTGGATGTAAATGTAATTCCATCATAGGGTCATCTCTATTAATTGTGGTTTTATTATAAGTTTTAAATTCACCCATAATCGTATTTAAATGTGAAAATTTCAAACTTGAAAAACCTTCTGTATTACTACAAATATCAACTACAGAATTATCAGTTGATACATTATCTAAACCTAGATATACACCAGTTTCAGATTGCGTTGTATTTACACTACCTATTGAATGTAGAGCACCACCACCAGTGTCAACATTAGAAATAGTTCCTAAATTTACAATATTATCTGTACCTTCCCAAGTTGATAGTGCAGTATTCTCAACTAAGTCTAATACTAAATCTTGTTTAGTCTGAGATATATCTCTTCCTTCCAAACCTGTAGCAGTAAATTTAGCAAAATTACTATTTACAGCTGTAGCACTCATAATAACATTATTAGTAGCTGTAATTCCATTAATTAATAATTCTTGTTTATTATCTAATGCTGTCTGAACAGCTGTTGAAATAGGTTTATTTAAATCACTGGTATTATCAACTTGATCTAAACCTATAGATGATAATATATCAGAAGAACCCTTAATACCTGTTGCTGTAAAAACTGCTATATCATTTTCATTAGCAGTTCCGTTCATAATTACAACCTTGCCACTTGTTAAACTGGTAGATGTAAAATCAAGAGGATCTTGTTTAGCATTCCATGTATCCGCACTACTTATATAATTATCAGCAATTTTGGTACTAGATGCCCATTCTCCAGATGTTATACTTCCTAATGTGGTTATATTAGATGAACCAGACCAAGTTGATAAAGCTGTATTTTCAACTAAATTAAGTGATAAGTCTGATTTAACTTCTATTAAACTTCTACCTTTTATGCCGGTGCTAGTAAATCTTGCATAATTTCCATTACTAGCAACACCACCCATTAATACAACTTTTCCTGATATTAAGCTACCTCCTGAATCATCTGTAAACTCTAGTGCTTCTTGTTTACTATTCCAATTATTAACACTTATATCATTAATGTAATTTTCTGCAATTTTAGTTCCTCTCCATTCACCAGTAGTAATTGTTCCTAATTCAACTATATTAGTAGAACCATCCCAAGCTTCTAAATCGTTATTATCAATATAATTTAATATAGCTTTAACATTTGCAGGTGTATCTAAGGTAACATGTCCTGAACCATTTATAATTAATCCACCAGTTGCATTCAAAGAACCTGCTCCTGAGAATTGAGTAAATTCTATATCATCAGTTTCTAAAACAAGATTATCATCAGTATTAGAAATACATACCCAACCAGTACTTGTGTAATTGTCTCCATTTTCAACAAAAGTAAAAGAACCGAATTTTATATTACCTGTTAGTGCTGAATCATTAAAATCACTTGTTCTTATCCAATTAGTAGTGTTAAATTCATATATTCCATTTTCTGATTTATCAGTTTGATTTTTGACTAAAACTCTTGAACCAACTATATTTACATTTACATTATCAAATAAACTAGCACTCTGAACACCTGCTGAAAGATTTATATTCCCAGTTGTAGCTGCATAAACGGATTCTTTTAATAATAAACCAGATGCTACACTATCTACATAAGTTTTATTAACTATATGGTCTCCATTATCAATAATTACACCAGATTGTAATTTAGGTGGTCTATCTGTATCTAAACCTTTAATTCTTCTTACACCTAAATCTCCTTCAATATGTAATTTATATAAAGGATTATCTGTTCCTATTCCAACTTTACCATTAGTTCCAACAATAATATTATTAGTCGTAGTCAAACTATCACTTTCTATTGAACCAGTTGTAGTAAGTTTATTATTAGAAAAATCTAAATGTTGAGTAGGAGTATATATTAAACCATAAGTATCTGTATTATTAGGTGGTGTAAACTCAATAAAATTAGTACTCATTGTATTACCTACAAACAAATTATCATTAACTAAAACTGTATCAATTTTAGAATCACCAACAACATGTAAATTGTAATTAGGATTATCGGTTGCTATGCCAACTTTTCCATTATTATAATATATATTATTATTATCTGTAATCCACTGTGAACTGGTTGGTAAATCAGTCCATGTTAAATTAGCTTCTGTTGCACTAGAACCATCTGAAACTAAAATCTGACCATTAGTTCCAACTGTTGGTGGTAATGTTAATTTAATATCCGAAGCTAAATTATTAGGTGTTGTAAATATAAAATAAGAACCATTATTACCAGTAACACCATCAGATGATGCAATTTTAAACAGAGGAGCATTTACATCGTAACAATCCAATATCATTTGCATTGATGCTGTTAAAGCTGTAAATTTACCTGTTCTTCTTGTTGATATATTTTCTCCAATTTTAAAATTATCAATATAACCAAAAGCACCACCTGTGTTAAGACCTTCTAATTTTTTAACTTTAATATTATTATCAACAGTATCGAATACAACTAAATCACTATTAGATGGAGCTCCTTTAACAAATTTAAATGATGATACATTATTATCAGCAATAATTATTTCACTTAAATCACTTAATTTTCCACTTTCTAATGTAGATACTCCATCACTTATACTTTGTCCTGATATACCATTTGTAGCTGTAATTGTTGTATTAGAAATTAAACTTTGTCCTGTAATATCACTAGTAGCATTAATAGTACTATTAGATATTAATGACTGTCCAGTTATTGAACCAGCAGAGGAAATTGATGTATTAGCTGTAAAAATCTCTGAGGTTAAAGTCCCTGTACTAGGATTATATATCAAATTTGTATCATTCTTTATTAATTGATCACCAGAACTATCAGAAAATAATATTTGTTTATTGCTATTTACGGAGGATTCATCAGAAATATTTATTGTTGTTGGAATTATATCGGCTGTTCCATCAAAAGCTACTCCTCCAATATTTCGAGGAGTAAATAATTTAGTTGCTGTTTCAATATTACCTAAAAATGCTGTTGCACTCAGTGTTCCTGTTTGTGCATCATAACTTAAAGATGTATCAGTTTTTATATTCAAATCACCAGTTGCACTTTCAAATAGTGATACGAAACAAGTAGTATTATTAGTATCTGTTACAGTTATTGAACTAGTTAATGTTGAAGTATCAGCATTTCCAGTTGTATCTTGATTTCCACTTATATTTACACCAGGTAAATCAATATCGACTGTTCCATCAAATAATACACCACCAATATTTCTTGCTGTTTCTAATTTTTGAGCAGATGAGGAAGTTCCATCTATAAGACCAAATATGCTACCATATGTTCCATCTTCTTTTAATAATGAGATATCACCATTAATATGTAATAATGCTTCTGGTTCGAGAGTTCCAATTCCTACATTTCCAGTCATATAATTAATATTATTAGTTTGTTGTAAAGTTGTTACTCCAAATTCGTCAGTAACATTACACATATTAGTCCACTTACCAGTTAAACCCCATTTTAAAATACCTGAACCATCAGTTTCTAATGATTTATTATCATTTATACCATCAGAACTTGGAAATCTAAGTGAAAAATCACCTGTTAATAAATCTCCTGAAGCATCTGGTGCTTCTAATATAAAATAATTTGAATTACTTGTTGATATTCCTGGTTGAAATCTTAATGTAGGACGATTAGATGATTCTACTTCAATTGTTAATTCAGGTTTAAAATGTCCTCTTGTAAATTTCCCTGTTCTTGGAGTAGTATCACCTATTTTAATATTATCTAAGGATCCAGATGAAGTACTAGTACCAGTTATAGATTTTATTTCAGTTAAATCACCAGTAGTTAATATAGCAGTACCATCAGTAATTGTTGTTCCATTAATATTTGTTCCATTAATATTATTACCACCAATTGTTCCTGATGACGATATATCAGTTACTGTTAATGTAGAACCACTAAAAGTTATATCACTATCTTCACTTAATAATCCATCAGTACCAACTATAATAACACTACCTGATGTTAATCCATCAACTGTTAGACTTTGTGTTCTAAAATTGAAATTACCTATATCAATATTTGAATTAGCACCTTGTATTATATCTAAATTTTGTGTTTCACTTGTTATTAAACTTCCTGATGATACATCTAATGTTTTAGTTGTTCCAACATTTATATTAGTGTTATCAATAACACCTGAATCAATATTAACATTTGTCATACTTTTAGAACTACAATCCATCGCACCTGCTAATTGTGAAATAGTAATACTTCCTATTGTACCACCTTGTATAGAATCACCACTAATTTGATCATCTGCTAATAAAAGATTTCCTAAAGTCACGTCTAATGTTTTTGCATTAGGTATTGTTACGTTTCCACTTAAATCACCATCTATTTCTCCTATAAATTTAGTTGCACTTAAACTTCCTGTTGAAGGATTAAATCTTAAATTATTATTAGAATAAATGTTAGAATAATCATTATTAATATTTGAAAAATTTAACCAATATTCAGCATCTGTTGTATTAATAATTGTATCATCATTAATTATAATAGAACCATTAAGTTTACCATTAAATGTAGTAGCTGTTGTGTCACCTGTTGTAGTTAAATTATTATCACCAAAAGATATATTACTACTTGAATCTGTTATAGAACCATCAGCTAATGTAAGATTACCAATAGTAGAACCTGTAGCAGATGATAAAGTTCCTGTTACAATAGCATTACCATTAATATTAGCATCATTAGTTGTAGTTAATGATAAACCTAATAAAGCATTACTACTTTTAATAGAACCTTCAACATCTAATGCTTCTGTTGGGAGTATTTTACCTATACCTATTTTACCATCATTTAATAGTGTAAAACGCTCCAAAGCATTTGTATAATCATATATAGAAAATTTATTAGTATTTGTACCTACTCCATATTCAGCAGCATTTGTTTTAGTTTTTATAAATGAAATATTATTATCAGTTTCAATTTTCATATATGTATCAACACCTGTATTATAAATATGTAATTTTTCTTCTGCATTATTTAATCCAAAAGCAACATTACCATTTTCATCTATAGACATTCTATATTTAAGAACATTATAATCATAAATACGGAAATTATTTAAAAATGTTCCTACCCCATATTCACCTGTTGAAGTCTTAATTTTCGTAAAAGCAAAATTTCCTGAAGTTTCTAATAATGTATTTATATTACCAGAACCATTTATATGTAATTTATCAGATGGAATATTGGTTCCTATTCCAATATCACCATTCTCATCAATAATCATTCTTTCATTTGCACCAGTATAAAATCTTAATTTATCTTCATCACTATTTTCTTCTGCAGTTATATATGTATCTTGATCAACATCCATTACACCACCTAATGTTCCCCAGTTAGATCCATCATAACCTTCGAAACCTGAATCAGTATTAAATCTAATCATGCCTTGTTCACCTGTTGGTTGTTCTGCATTAGTTCCTACAGGAATAATTAAACCATCTGTCGAATTGATGTGTAGTGACGATAATGGATTTAATGTACCAATACCAACTCTACTTCCATTTAATGACATACTATGAACTATTCCATTATCAGCACTATTATCTGCTATACCATTACATAAATAAAAATCTATAGCATTACCTTCATTAGATGGATTTGAATTAACACCGGATCTATGCCTAGTAGTTATAAAATGTTTAAAATTTGTTGTTTCTCTATTACTAAAAGCAATCTGAGGATAATTATTATTCGACATAGGTATTGATGCTCCTCTACCACCTCTTATTAACAATCCTGGTATTGTTGATGTTTGATCTTGTATTATATCAATTAAACCTAAAGGTGTTTTTTGGACATCATTATCAGTAGCAACAGTATTTCCAATTAATAGTTTACCATCATTATTTAATCTCATACTCTCACTTCCATCATTATAAAATCTTATAATATCATCGTCAGATGTTTCTTCAACACTAATATATGTATCACCATCAGAATCTTGTATGGCACCTCCAGAAGAAAATGTTTTCCAAGTTGTTCCATCACAACCTTCATAATTATTATTATCAGTATTAAATCTTATCATACCAGCAATATCTCCAATTGGGTCGGGTTTCTCTCCAGTAGCTGAAACTAATGTATTATTACCACTTGGAATAATAATACCATCTTTACCTATTATATGTAAAGTTGATAATGGATTTTTTGAACCTATACCAACTCTATTACCTTCTAATGTTAAATTATGTATAATACCACTATTTGGTGAATTTACAGATGTACCATCACAAAGATAAAAATCTAATGCGTTTCCTTGTCCATTAAATGTTACATCAGGATTATTACTACTTAAATGTATTGAAGATATAAAATGTTTAAAACTTGTAGTTCCATTCCAACTAAATGATAATTGTGGATAACTAGTGTTTCCTATATTATTTGGACTAGTTAAACCACCTCTTAAAAGTAACCCAGGTTTATCATTTAATGAATCTCTTGATATATCAATAATAGCTGAAGATGTTTTAGAAGAAATTGTATTATCACCAATTAATAAATATCCATCTTCATCAATAATCATTCTTTCACTACCAGCAGTGTAAAATTTTAATTTATCTTCATCAGAATTTTCTTCTGCAGTTATATAAGTATCTTGATCAACATCTATTACACCGCCTAGTGAACCCCAGTTAGTTCCATCACAACCTTCAAAACCTGTATCAGTGTTAAATCTAATCATACCTTTTATTGTTGTATCCGCTATTGGTCTATCAGTTACTGTATCCCCAACAGGTAATATTATACCATCTGTAGCAACAATGTGTAAACTTGATAATGGATTTTGTGAAGCTATACCTACTTTACCACCATTAATTGATAATGCATGTTTTGTTCCTATTTCAGGTGTATTAGTTGTAGTTGTTCCATCACATAAATAAAAATCTATTGAATTTCCTGTATAAGATAAAGATTTATGTCTTGTTGATATAAAATGTTTATAATTTAATGTATTTTCATAACTAAAACAAATTTGAGGATATCTATTATTATTTAATAATGTATTATTAGTGCCCCATCCTCCTCTTAATAATAAAGATGGAACTGTTGATTCTTTAGGTCTCATAATATCTAATAATCCAAAATTATTATCTGATGGTAAAACATTTACTCGTCCAATACTTAAATGACCTAAATTATCTAATCTCATTGTTTCAGTTCCACTATTATAAAATCTTAATATATCATCATCACTAGTTTCTTCAGTAGTTATATATGTATCTTGGTCAACATCCATTACACCACCTAATGTTCCCCAATTTGTTCCATCACAACCTTCAAAACCAGTATCTGTATTAAATCTTATCATACCTTTTATTGTTGTATCTGGATTAGGTCTATCAGTTGCAGTATCACCAACAGGTATAATTAAACCATCTTTAGTATTAATATGGAATGAAGATAATGGATTATTAGTATTTATACCTACTAAACTATTAAACAATAAATTATTTCCATTAATTGTTAAATTATTAGCATCAGTATTTATAAATGTAGTTCCATTATCAAATGTAATACTTGTTAAATCTATTAAATCTTTATCTATATCTAATGTATTCCCTGTTTTAGATATATTTAATCCTGCATCAATTAATCCAGCACCTGAAAATTGTGTAAAATTTAAATCATCATTACCAATATCTAAAATAGTTGGATTATTAGGATCATATGGAACAGATAAAATCCATCCTGTATTAGCATATGAACCACTTTCTACAAAAGTAAATGATGATCTAAGTACATCATTACTATCATTTAAATCTTCACTTCTTATCCAAGTTCCAGATTTTACTAAATAAATACCATTCTGAGATGAAATTGTCTGTGCTTTGACTAAAATTCTATCATCTTGACTTAAACTTATACTATCTATAGTTTGTAATCCTGATAAAGTTATATTAGTTGTTGTTATAACTTTGACAGATTGTTTTATGTCTAAACCCTGAACTGCGGAATCTACATAGTCTTTATTAGCAGCATCTTTATTATTTATAGGATCGGCTAGATTAATTATTCTATTAGATGTGGACATATTTAAATTATCACCACTTATAGTAGCACCATTTAACGATTCAAGTCTTACTACACTTACTTGTTGATTAGAATTAGTTGTATTAATGCTTAAATAAGTAGTAGTAATACCACTATTGGTTCCATCAAATTTTATAGAAGAAGTAAGATTATCTATTAGATTAATAGTTGTATTAGATGTTGTTTCTATTTCTGTTGGTAAAGTTAATTTACCTACTAAATTAGTTTCTGCTGATACATCTAAAGTGCCTTGTAAATCTATATTACTGTTAAAAATAGTATTACTTTCAGTTATAGTTAAAGTATCATTATCAGTATTTATGATAGTGGCACCATTTCCAAAAGTTAAATTATTACCTGTAACAGTTAAATTACCACCTATTGTTCCATCTCCAGTTGTGGTCAATATTCCATCAACTGTTGTAGTTCCAGCTATTAATAATAAAATATCAGTATTTGTATTTATTATAGTTCCACCATTTCCAAAAAATAAATCATTACCATTAATAGTTAAATCACCACCAATATTAGCACTATCAGATGTTTTTAAAATACCCTCAACATGTAAAGTTGTTAATGGATTATCTGTGCCAATACCTACATTGTTAGAATTATCAATAATCATACTTTGATTTCCAGCATTGTAAAATCTTATTTTATCCTCATCTGTATTTTCTTCAACAATTATTTTAGTATCTTTATCTGAATCTTCTAGATTACCGCCTAATGATATTACTTTCCATTCATTACCATCATAAGCCTCAAAACCATTATCTGTATTAAATCTCATCATTCCTTTTTCTAAAACACTAGGTCTATTAGCTGTATCACCAACTGGTAATATTATAGCATCAGAACCACCTATATGTAATGTAGATAATGGATTAGTCGTAGATATTCCTACATTTCCTGAATTACTTACTCTAATTATTTTACCTGTATCTTCTTTTAAATCGAATACTTTGGACCCAGTAGGTAAAGTAGTAGTAAAAGTACCATCATAAGTAATATCTACCTTATAAGTATAAGTTAATTGTAAATTAATTAAACAATAATTATCACATACTATATAAAATTTTTTATATGAACCTTCATTATATACAACTAAATTAGTTCTAGCTGGTTCTCCATAAACGTGACCTTGTTCATTAAATCCGTCTCGAGCAGCAAATTTTAGATCTATTAAAGCATTGCCATATATTCTTTGATAACCAGCTAATATTCCTCTTATCATTAAATGACCTTGACTATTATGTAAATTAGCAATAGGGTAATATCTTTTATTTCCACCTAGATTTTGTGTATGTATATATATATTAAATATAGTTCCACTCTTCATCCAATCGTTAGTAGGAAATGTATATCTTATATCTAAAGCAGAGATAGGATTTTCTGTACCAATTCCAATTTTTCCAGTTTCATCTATAATCATTCTCTCTGTACTATCTGTAAAAAATCTTAATTTATTATCATCTAAACTATGCTGTGCGGTTATAAATGTATCTCTATCATAGTCAGATACATCCATTAATGATAGCCAATCTGCTGATGGACAAGCTTCAATCTGATTAATGTCACTATTTATTCTCACATAACCTGTTAAACTATTAGTAGGTCTTTCTAATTCAGTCCCGATTGGTAGTTTTAAACCATCTTTATTATTACTCAAATCAAAACTACATAATGGATTATCAATATTTATACCTACATTACCATTAGAATCAATAATCATTCTTTTAGTACCAGCAGTATAAAATTTTATTTGATTATTATCATCACCTGATATGTTTTCTTCGACTGTTATTTTTGTATCTCCATCAGAATCACTTAATTTTATACCAGCTAATGAATTCCAATTATTGCCATAAAATCCTTCAAAAATATTTAAATCAGTATTATATCTAATCTGTCCTACTTTAATATTTAGTCTTTCAGCTATTGTTCCTGATGGTAAAATTAGACTATCTGTTGATTCTAAATGTAATATTGTCAAAGGATTATTTGTTCCGATTCCTAATTTACCAGTATTATCTAAAGTCATTCTTTTATTGGAATTAGTATAAAATTGTAATTTATTTTCAGCATCGATTTCTTCTGCTGTTATATATGTATTTTCACTTTTATTTATAACTCCTCCCAACCAGGTCCATTCTGTTCCATTACAACTTTCAAATTTACTTTTATCATTATTATATCTAATCATACCTTTTAATGTTGCAGATGGTTTTTCATTTGTATTATTACCAACAGGAATAATTAATCCATCAGTTCCATTAATATGTAGAGTTGATAATGGATCTACAGTCCCAATACCAACATAACCATCATTAGAACTATTATTAATAATCATTCTTAATACAGAATTATCAGAACCGTCCCCTGTAAAAAATTTAATTTTATCATCATCTGTTGAACTTTCAACTAATATTTTTGTATCACCATCATCATCTGCTATAGAATTACTTCCTAATGAAAACCATTTTGACCCATCAGAACCTTCAAATTTACCTAAATCAGTATTAAATCTTAATTTACCTGCTGATACTGTTGTTCTACTGCTACTATCACCTGAAGGTATTTTTATACTATCATCACCTCCAATATGTAATTTTGCTTCAGCATTAATTATACCAATACCTAAATTATCTTTAATAAATGCATTACCTTCTACAAATAATTTGGATAATGGATTATTAGTTCCTACACCTATACTTCCAGTATTGCTAATTATAATAGCATTATTACTAGATTCCGAACCTATATATCCATTATCATTAATAATTAAATTATCTGATTTAATATTACCTTCAACATCTAATTTATATTCTGGATCTCTTGTTCCTATTCCTATATTACCTAAATTATTTATAATAAATCTATAATCAGGATTGTTGGTGTAGTCATATATGCCAAATTTATCTTTAGCAGTTCCTATTCCAAATTCTCCTGTTGAACTCTGTGTTTTCATAAATGCAAAATCACCTTCAGATTCTAATAATGTATATTTATTGTTGGCTTTAATATGTAGTTGATAAATATTATTTATATCATCTGTTCCTATACCAACTTTACCATCTTGTTTAATAATCATTCTTTCAGTGCTATCTGTAAAAAATCTTAAATTATTATCTCCTATTGTTTTTTGTGCAGTTATATAAGTATCAGCGTCAGAATCTGTTACATCAAATAGTGATACCCATTTTGAATCACTAGTTGAAACTTCAACTTGTAATAATTGATCATTATTTCTGATAATACCTGCTGTTGGGTTTAATGGTCTTGCTTGTGGACTATCATTGTATCCACGAGGTAATTGTATTCCACTATATCCACCAACATTTAAATCTACACTTAAATCAGTAGTTTTTATACCAACACTGCCCAGTATATAACTATTACCTTCAATATGTAATTTTTGTAATGGATTATTAGTTCCGATACCTATATCACCTAAATTATTAATGATTAAAGCATCAGGAGTGGATTCAGAACCTAAATTACCATTATCATTAATTATTAAATTATCTGAATTTATTGTTCCATCTACATCTAATTTTGATTGAGGATTTATACTACCTATACCTACATTTCCTGAAATATAATTATTACCTTCAATATGTAAATCTGATATAGGATTTTGTGTACCAATACCAACTTTACCAAATATATTAGCATTTTCATTTAAATTTAAATTACCAATTATGTTGACATTACTTTTTACATTAAGATTAGCACCTACATTTATATTTGAACCAACTGCTAAATTACCTTGTACCTCCATTTTAGAATTTGAAAGTTGTGATCCTTCTATAATATCATTATTTTGATTTGTATTATGTATGACATCACTTTCCATATTTAATATAGTTGATATAATAGCCCAATCATGCAATGACATATTATTAATATCATAATGAGCTATCTCATCTTGTGTTACAGAATTATTAGATTTAGACACAGCATTAGATGTATATTTTAAATGTATACCATCTACATAAAGATATTGAACAGGTGTTGTTAAAATAACTGGAATTTTAGATAAATCTAAGGCTGTAATTGAAAAATTATTATTATCATCTTTACCTAATCTATAATTATCTATATAAATAGAACCACCACTAGTATATAAATGTCTAATTTTTTTTTCAGTAGTACCAATATCATATAAACTATCTACTGTTGGAACTATACTACCATTAATATTAATATTACCATCTATATTTAAATTACTATTTATGTTTATAGTCGAATTTATTCTCATTTTAACATCAGTTTTATCAACTTCATTATCATCTTCTATTGTATCAACATAAAAACACATATCACCTCTACCTTTACTTAATTTTCTTTCAAACCCTATTGCACTTTTAGATATTGATACATCATTATTACCTAAACCATCTGTATAATAAAAATTATTATTTTGATATAGAGCCATATAAAATAATAAATTTTGTTCGTAAGTAAGAGTCGAAGTTACATTATTAAGGTAAGTATCTAAATTATTATATGACTCATTTATATTGCTTAAACTTCTTGTTGTATTCCATATTTTTAATTTTTTCAACTGACCATCCAAATAATGCCCATCATTTGTTTGTAATGTATTTCCTATCGAACATGTTCTACCTATATTTAAATTGCCATTATTATGTGTATGTGGTGTAATTGTTAATAATTTATCTGCTGCTAAATTCCAATAATCAGTTTGAGGATGTAAATTAGCATCTACATATATATTAACAGGATTTGTAGTATTATTTCTGTTATATGTTATAGCTATATGTTTCCATGTATTACTTGGTCTGTATAAATCGAATCTAGAATCATAATTACTATCTGTATTATCATCTGTAATAACAATAGAAGCTGAACTACCATGTGCATGTAGATCGATAGTAGAATAATTAGATGCTGAATATTTTTTAATCTCAACTGCTATCATACTACCATCTTGTGGACCATATTCACCAATAGCTAATACAGTATATTTAGGTTTTGGAGTGGCACCATTAAAATCAGGAGGAGTTTGACTTAATTTTAGCCAAAATTCAATAGTAAAATTAGAATTGTCTAAATTAGGTGTTTTATCACCTGGTACACTTAAATAGTCTTCATTATCTCTTTCAAATAATGTTCCATCATTTTCAGTTAGACCTATTGATACACCTGAAGTTGATTCATTTGTTGGATTAGAAATATTATATAAAATTTCGTTAGTTTCATCAGCAACATTAAAACCTATTGCAGCTACTGATTGTGAACCACCTGAATTAGTATATTCTTGTAAAATATGGAAATCCCCTGTATTATTTTTAATATTTAATAATTTATTAGGTGTATCAGTACCTATACCTACTTTACCATCTTGTTTAATAATCATTCTATTAATTGAATTTCCCATACCATCTGGTGTAAAAAATCTAATAGTATCTTCGTCAGGATTATCTTCATCATCAAGTATAATTTTAGTATCTTTATCTTTATCTAATAGATTTATATTATTAAATCTTATCCACTCTGTACCATCATAACCTTCAAAGCTATTATCATCATTATATCTAATCATACCTTTATACGCTGGATTAGGAATATTTGAATTATCACCACTGGGTATTATAATACCATCTGAACCCACAATATGTAAAGTTGAAAGAGGATTTTGAGTTCCTATTCCAACTTTATTATAAAAATGTGAGAAACCAGTAATATTTAAATTACCAGTAAGATTTAAATTTGATAATCCATTTATATTATTTGATACAGTTAAATTACCATCTATAACTGCATTTTTATTAGTAGCTACTTCATCTAAATAAGCTAATGTTTTATCTGTAAATATTCTTACTTTTTGATTACTATAATATCTATATTGATAGTCTTGTGTACTATTTATAGTTTCTTTAACTTGTAAAAAATTTTTATTAGATAATCTTTTTATAGTTGTATATACTTTTATACCACTATGAACTTCTAAAGGATGTCTAAATTCAATATTAATAATATCATTAATATTATAATTTTGATCTATTTTAAAATTATCTGAATAAAAATTTATACCTAAATATTCATATTTATTCTCACTTTCATTATATGTACCAGTAAATGCTATTGAATCTTCATTATTAAGTATATTACTAACATCACTATGGTAATAATAAGCATTAAAAATTAGTGTTTCACCTACTTCTACTAGTTCACCTACTCTAGTTTCGAAAGATCTAACTGAGATATTTTGACTTGGAGTAAAAATACTTCTAGCATTTTTATAAATTGTTCCTTCACCATTATCTATACTAACTATATCTGTGTAATCTCTTGCTGTTGCTCTATAAAATAATGGATTATCTCCTCCTCTTAATCCGATCCATGCTGGTTGCCAATCTATATCACTAGATAAATTAGTAAAAAATATATTTTCTCCACCTGAACTCATTTTATGTTGTCTACCTAAGAAGAATGAATTTAAATTTGTTTGTAAATCTTTTGTTGAAACTAATGTATCTGTATTAGTATTATAACTAAAGTAATTATCTGCTAATCTATCTGGTTCGAAATCAATATTAGTATTAACTTCTGGAAATATATCACTTATATTTGCATCTTCATTATTTGGTAAACTTTGATAATAAATCAACCAATCAATAAAACTAAAATCTTCAATACTTGATAAATTTAATAATGCTAATGCGTCAGTAATAATTTTATTTTCAGTAAAACCTGTATTATCTACTATAGCTTTAGGTATAGTATTTATTTTTCTTTTCCTGAATTGTAATCTATCTTGTTCTTCTTTTACACTAATTTTATGTTTATTACCAACATAAACTGAATTAGAATCAAATATTCCTTCCTTGGCATATACTGAATTAAATTTTCTAGTGCTGTCACCTAAATTTACATCTATTCCATCACTAGGCCATATATTCTGGGATACTAAAATTCTTTTATTAGTAATTTTCATTTTTTCAGTATCATTTACATAAAAAGTTAAAAAATCGTTATTATTGGTTTTAGTTGTTATATAACAATTATTATTATAATTTCTAATTTCACCACTTATATTATTCCAATAACTTCCATTAAAACCTTCAAAACTATTAATATCTGTATTATATCTTATAAGACCTATATATTTTTCATCTACAATTAGATCTATAGGATCTTGTGTTGGACGATTACTATTATCACCATTACTTATTAATATACCATCACTAGTTTCACTTAAATCTAAACTTGTAAGTGGAGTTTCAGTTGCTATACCAATTTTATTACCACTTACTACTTCTAATGTTCCAGTTAATTTAAACTTACCCTGTGCTTCTATATCACCTATAATATTAACACTTGGATCTGTACTAATCTTAGTAATATTTAAACTTTCTGCACTAATATTTCCAGAACTTTTTATTGATCCACTTACATCAAGTTCTACTGTAGGTGCTTCTATTCCTATACCTACTTTTCCATCTTGTTTTATAATCATTCTTAATGTTGAATTAGGGTTACTTGGATCATTTATACCATCTCCTAAATAAAATTTTATTTCATCATTATCATTAGTTTCTTCTGCTATAATATATGTATCTCTATCATTATCTATTAATTTACCATCTCCAAATGCTAACCAATTAGTTCCATTACAAGCTTCAAAATAACCTTCATTATTAAATCTAATCATACCTCTTAGATCATTAGTATTTAAACTTATGTCATTAGGATCAGGTTTATCACCACCAGCAGTTGTTAAAATATTATTACCAACAGGTAACAAAATACCATCTTTTTTCTCACTTAAATCCAGACTAGATAAAGGATTATCTTTCCCAATACCAATTTTACCAGTAGAACCAATAATTATACTGCCATCTAATATTAATTTATCATCAACTGTATTATATTTTAATTTAGTTATAGATTTAGGTCCATAATAATTACTAAAACCATCAATATCTACATTATTAAATAGACAAAAATATGAATTATCACTTGTACTTTCTTCAACTTTAATTTTTCCATTAAATCCTATATTAGCAATAAATTCATCAGATGTAACACTAATCAAACCTGTTAGTGTTGTATCCAAACTAATTTCATTACCATTTTTAATTATATTTACACCAGCATTAATTAAACCAGCACCTGAAAATTGTGTAAAAATTATATCACTTGTTCCTATTGTTACTGGATTATTATCGCTAACACTTAAAGTCCATCCTGTGTTTTTATTTATTGTTCCTTCTTCTACAAATGTAAATGCTGCTCTTGTAACATCGCTAAGTGGATTTCCATCACTATCTAAAATTAGATTACCATTACCATCAACAGGTGCTATACCATCGAAATCTGCTGATCTTGTTGGTTGACCACTAGCATTTATTATATAAATTCCATTTTCGCTTGCCAAAGTTTGATCTTTAATAAGTATTCTATCACCTAGTGCTAATGTATAATCATCAATTACATCTCCTACCTCAAAATCACTTGCTAATAGTAAAGGTCCTAATGTTGTACATTTTACAGATTCTTTTATATCTAAACCTTGGATAGCTCCATCAACATATTCATTTGTAGCTAAACTATCACCATTAAATTTTGGTTGTGTTTGAAAATCAACACCATTCATATTTAAACCATCTGGTACTAGAAATTCTCCTTCTATTGTTAATCTATTACCAGCTGGTATAGTAATATCCGCACCTGTAATAGTTCCATCTGTTATATTTGCTGTTGCAGCATCTCCTATTTCTATATTTTTAATAAAAATTCTTTCAGCATTTAAAATACGATAATCTGCGTCTTTATGCATGTTATCTTTATAATTAAATATAATATAATATTTTTTTAATTAGTATAGATTTTAATATTAAAAAAAAAAATAGAAATTAATTATATTTTTTTTTAATTAATTATCTATTAAATATAAAATTAAAATAAAATAATCTATATAAATAATATGGGAGCTGGATTATTAAATCTTGTGATAAATACAGGCGAATCAGATAAATATTTTACTGGAAATCCAAAAATTACATTTTTTAAAACAGTATATAGGCAACATACAAATTTCGGTATCGAAAGTGTAAGACAGGATTTTAATAAAATACCAATTTTAGGACATGAAAATTCTGTAAAAATTTCTAGAAATGGAGATTTAATTAATAAAGTTTACTTAATTATAGAATTACCTAAAATTAAAAAAATACAAACAGGTAATATTACAAATTCTACTTATGTTGGTTGGATTAATTCATTAGGAAATCATATAACAGAATATATTGAAATTAGAATTGGAGGCAAAACAGTTGATACAATTTATCCTCAATGGTTAGATATTTATTCTTCATTATTTTTATCAACTGATAAACAAAAATCTTATAATTATTTAACTCTTAAATCAGAAACTGATGTTTCTCATCTTGAAAATGGATTACATACACAAACTTTAATGATACCATTAAATTTTTGGTTTTTTGATTCATATAATTCTATTCCATTATGTGCATTAAATTATCATGATATTACGTTTCATCTCAAATTTAATTCTATTCAAAAATTAATAAAATCTGATCAAGTTATAAATAATCCAATCGATGATGATAATAATCCTTTAGATATTATTGATGCATATTTACTTGTTGATTATGTTTTTTTGGATAGTGAAGAAAGAAATAAAATAATTAAAGATCCTATAGAAATATTAATTGAACAAACTCAATATTTAGGAAAAAAAACTATTAAACCTAACTCTAATGTATTTGATTATAAAATAGAACATAAATATAATATAAAAGAAATATATTTTATGTTCCAACCACATACTATGATTGAATCAAATTCAGAAACAGGTAATTTACCTGATGAATATAATTATAGAGATATTTCTGATCCTGCAATTAAATTAGAAATTTGTAATAAAATTGAATTTAATATTACTGGTAATCAAAAACATCCTCCTATTTCTAGTAAATTATATTTAGGTATTAATAATTTTAATTATCATACAAATTCACCAAACGATTTTATTTATAGTTATAGTTTTGCTTTAAAACCAGAAGAATATCAACCATCAGGAACTATTAATTTTACTAATGTTGATAATTCATATATGAAATTTCATTTAAATCAAATTTTAGACTATATCGATTTTTATTTCTTTTCGAGAAATTATAATATATTAGTCATTAATTCTGGTATGGCTGGTTTGAGATGGTATGATTAATAAATCAAAAAATTTAATTGAATATTTTTATATAAATATAAATATTTTTATTAAACTTCTATAAATATATCTTCTTTTGTTTCTTCTAAAATTTTATTCACAATTTTTCTATCAAATGAATAAT
>Ga0228670_1000291_pt1 | contig 30025 bp, 26 predicted proteins | sample 85DmetaG_FD_182785 | JGI IMG/M metagenome (GOLD analysis project Ga0228670, IMG submission 182785) | Seawater microbial communities from Monterey Bay, California, United States - 85D | ecosystem: Environmental > Aquatic > Marine > Coastal | place: USA: California | collected 2016-10-13
AGTGAGTTGTATAGGAGCAATACGCGAATATGCTAATAAAGTTGGTAGTAATTTCATACCTATCTCTGGATACACTATAAAATCTAATTCATATTTTTCTAATTTTTCTCTAGCAGATGCTAAACTGTTTCCTAAATAAATATAATTTTCTTTAATTTTAGTCATAAATAGTTTAGCAATAATACCTTTAATCACTTCAAATTTATAAAAAGAAGCAAAATAAACTTCATATTTAGTTCTATCTAATTTACCTATAACACTAATCCTATCTCGTAATACACTCGTATCTGTCGTAAAACTATCACTTACAAAACAAATTTTTAGTTTTTTTTGTAAGATGGGCGGTATGGGTGGAGTGGATGTAGTGGTTAGTGTGAGTTGAGTGAGTGGAGTGGTTGGTGTGTATTGATTATTTTTATTATTTTGTTTAAGTATGATTTCAGCAATACGAGGACTAAAATAATTTACCCAAGGGCATATTTTTCTTATTAATTTAGAATATAAAGTGAGTAATTCAACATTATTTTTATCGTGATAAGAAAGAGCATAAGGCATACACGTTTGATTACTTAAATATACAAATTCAACTTCAGTTAAATATAATTCTTCTGGATAATTGGTATATAACCATTCTAGCATAGATTTATAATAATCTCTTAATTTAATTATTTGTTGTGAGTATAATGTTGTATTACTAAATGTTAAATTATTATTTACACTAGTATAATAAGGTATTTGTAAAAAAAACCATATGATTATATCTTTGGCTTTTAAATAATGTAAGGCTTTAAATAATCTTATATTCCATTCTAAACTATAAATTAAACCTTTTTCTATAAATAATTTATCTACTTTAGGTAGGCAATTTGCTACTATTTTTATAATATCAGGTTTTAAATGTTGAAATAATATACCCATAGGGGTATTATATACATCAAGTTCATGTGTTGTTGTTAATACTCTAATATTATTTATTAATTCTTTAAAGATAGATTGTAATTTTAAACGTTTTTCTTCTGGTGTTATATCAGGATGACGAACACTTACAATAGTATAAATATGTTGATTTATATAATTTTTCAGTGTAATTGTTGATAAATTAGTATTCATTTTTTCATTATAATATGTTATTTAATGTTTATTCTTTAATATTTAATATTTAATGTTTATAATTTTATGTTTATATTAAAATTTGTTCTAGAGACTATTTTTTTATAATAATAAATAAAATATTTATAAATTATAATAAATAAAATATTTATAAATTATAATAAATAAAATATTTATAAATTATAATAAATAAAGTAATACCCAGATAAAATATAATAATTATGGACAATGAACTAGAAAAAACTATTAGTGATGAAATAGAAAATACTTATAATTATTATAAATCATTAGATATTTTCGAAGATAGTAATTGTAATACTGTTCATTCAACTATTCCTCTAACAATAGCAAATTTAAAAGAGCACTATAAAATAAAATTAGATGATAAAAATAAAAAAACAAATACAAATATTTATTGTTATAAACAAGATAGTAATACTAATAAAAATAAAAATAATACTAACACAAAAAAAAATAATGGTCACATAAATAAAAAACACACACAAAAAAATATAAATAATACTAGTAAAAATAGTTATACTGTTAATGTATTAATACAAACATTATTAGATTATTTTAAATCTATCTATCCTGATAAACAAAATAAAATACAAAAAAGTAATGGTGATAAAACTTTTATAAATAATAATAATAATAATAAAACAAAAGCAAAAGAAATTAACATTATACCTATATATTTAAAAGACACTAATGAAATTACTATTCTAGCACATATTATTACATTTAACCAACATAATATTACCTATGTATATGTGTTTTTAGTGTATGACTACTATAATACAAACTTACATTTTAATGATTTTATACCAATGATAAAAAAAAAAAAAATACTTAATAAAAAACTTAATAGTAAAAAGGCAAATGAAGCTAGTGATAGTTATTGTGTTTCGAATGCTCATGAATATGTTCATAAAAAACTTACAAATTTTCCTGCTGTTTTATTACATTTACTATTGAAAAGTGATAAATTTATATTTAAGAATGTATGTGATACATCTTTAATATTTAATACTATTGAAGAATCTATAAATTTAATTGATGATAACTATGAAAAAAAATTTACAATTTGCTCTGAAGGTTCATATTATGAAGATGGTATGAGTAGAACTGTATGTCAGGATAATAAACCTTTTTATGACAATATTAAAACATTTTTTACTTCAGAAAAAAGAATATTTATTGGATTTATTAGAATTTTAAAAAAAACTGGCTTACTAGGAATGATCGGAAGTAGTAGTGGTCATACTAATATGTTTATTATAGATAAAAAAAGACAAATAATTATACAATTTGAACCAAAAGGAGATACTAAATTAACAAGTTTAAGTTTTTATAATTTCAATCTTGAGAATACATTAAAACAATCTAAAATATTTACTAAAGAATTAGACCAATATACATTTTTAAATACATCAACATTATCCTCTATTGATGCTTATTGTTATAGAAAACTAAAGGCTGATATTTATTATTTAAATCAAAATAAAAATTCTAGTAATAATAAATTACCTTCAATTCAAAACCTTACATTTGCTCAAGGTTGTAGAATTAGTAGTGATATTGTTAAAACTTGTACGGATAATAACTGTCAAAGTTATACATTTTGTGGTGCTTTATTATATTGTTTAAATCCTGATTATATTGGACATCCTAAAAATTTAAATTTAAATGAAAATGATAAAAATAATTTACCACTATTATTATTAACAAAATATGGTGTTACTTATGAAAAAGTTGTAGAATTTAGACATTTATTAAATGACTTTCTTAAATCTATAGCAAAACCACAAAATTCTATGGCACCTTTTTATAATGAGGAAAAACCTAAGTATACTGAAGATGGTTGGGAAATTACTCCAAGAACTTCTTCTACTACTAGTAGAAGTACTAGTAGTAGAAGAAGTAGTACTAGTAGTGGTAATAGTGCTTATGAATCACAGCCTAAAACAGTCAAAACAGAAAAAGAATTATTAATCGATAATTATAATAACAAAAAAATGTTTTTTATGGAATTAATTAAAAACGATAAAAACAAAACAAAACCTATTGTAGAACTTGAAGATATTGATGATGATTTTAAATCAAAATTATTAAATGAAGAAAAAACATTAAATAATAATAATAGAAAAAAAATTAGTATGATGAGCAAATATATAATTTCACGTGATAATGATAATGGTAAATTATTATATGGATATAAACATAAACATTATAATAAACCATTTTATAAAAGCAAAGATACTTTAAAAACATATCTAAAAGATGTTATATATGATTGTACTCGTGCTTCTTTACAGAATTCTATGTGTGATACATCAGGTATTATTATTAATCCAAATATAATCGAAGATGGAATGAAACTTGAAAACCTACAAAAATATTTATTTATGTTTGATAAACAAAAAACTATAAAAATTTTTTCAAAAATCTATAAGTTATTAAACAATTCAGATATAAATAATATAAAATTTGAATTACTTCTTAATAAATCAAAACCAATACCTATACCAACAAAATATAACTTACACAAAAAAAAATCAATAATTAAACAATTTCCTAATAATAATAATAGTAATAATAGTAGTAATAGTAATAATAGTAATAATAGTAATAATAGTAATAATACTAATAATATTAATAAAGATGATTTAAATTATATTATGTATATATTAGGTATTGAAGACCAAAAACATTTATTAGAATATATACCATATTTTATGTTAAGATTATTTAAAAAACAAACTTTTACTAAATATTATCCAAAAAATATATTTTTATATTGTGATAATGAAAATAAAGATTTTGTAATTAAAATAGGTAAAATAACTAAACAAGTCGAATCAATATTTGACCCTGAAGTTGATAAAGATTTTGCTACATTTACAGAAATTATTGATAAGAAAAATAATAATGATTATTCATATACTTTTATAGAAATTGATGAAGACAAAATATTACACAAAAACTAATAATAATAAATAATTGGACATAGTAATAATAATTATATTTTTTATTTTTTATTTAGCATAATTATATTTTTAGATTTTAATATTATTTTTTTAATTTTAATTATTATGTTTATATTTTAATTTGTTCTGGATACTATTTTTTTATCTAGATAAAAATATTTTTATATAGTATAATTATAGTTTTAATAAAATATAATAATTTATAATGATTAATAAAACTAAAGTTAAATTTTTACTAGTTAAACCTATTTTAACAAAAGAAGAAATAAAAGAAAAAGAAGGTGATTATTTTGATGAACATCATTATACTAAACATAATAAAGTAATAACTACTGATACTGATGTTTATGGTTTAGAAGAAGATGGAACTAAAAAACTATTATTAAAATTTAGAAAAAATGTAATACCACAATCTGTATGTAGTGATGCTTATACTGCTTTAGAAAAACACGCCCGACATAAAAATTCTAATAGAGGTTCCGCGGCAGGTAAATTATCATTAAGTAAATTACCTAATCACGTTGGTGAAATTATTAAACAAGATAAATACAGAGTTTTTTACAAAACTAAAAATGGTACTGTCTCTAGAGACAATGTTAGTAATATTGCTCAAAGTAATATAGCAGGATATTATGATAGACCTGATAGGAATAATTATAATAAAGTAAATGAGAAAAATAAAACAAAAAAAAAAGAAATACCAATGTGTAGAACTACTCAATTTACTAAAAAAAATGTTGAAAAATGGAAAAAATCAATTCCTTTAATAGAACATGCTGATAGATTATTTAAACATTTAATCCCTGATAGACATAAAATACAATTTGAAAGAGCAACTAAAACTCCTGATTTTCAAATTAATAATACTGCATATAGCACCATTACAATAAATTATAATTGGAGAACTGCCGCTCATTGTGATAGTGGAGATTTAGATGAAGGGTTCGGTAATTTAATTATTTTAGAAAAGGCAAAATCAAAAATTAATACTGATAATGGTAGTGGTAGTGGTAGTGGTTTTAAAGGTGGATTTTTAGGTTTCCCACGTTGGGGTGTTTGTGTTGATTGTCGTCAGGGAGATTTTTTAGCAATGGACGTTCATGAATATCATTCTAATACACCTATTGATGGAGATGGACGCTTAAGTGTAGTTTGCTATTTAAGAAAAAAAATGATACAGTGTATGAAGACATAATTATTCATTATTTATATTTGATATTTTACTTTTTTTATTAGGAAAACAACATGATATAGTGCTATTATTACAACGTTTTTTATTATTTATATAATAATAATCTATAGTTTGATTATTATCTATATTCATCACTGTTAAATTTAATATAGTATTTAATAATTCTTCCCAATGGGTATTTAAATGTGTATATAATGTAGTAAATTTAATATACATATCTTTTAATAGTTTTATATTGTTTTCACTATTATTTATTAAATGATCGCTTATTTTTAAACCATTTACAATAATTAATACTATATCAGGAATAATATTATCTGTTATAATATCATTATTTATATTATTAGACGAACTATTATTTAATACAAGAAAATATATTTGCTTACTTACTCTTCTTTCTAATCTATCACTTATATTTTCCATTATTTATATTTTCTTATTTATATTTTTTTATTTATATTTTCTTATTTATATTTTCTTATTTATATTTTCTTATTTATAATTTATAAATATTTATATATTATAAAAAATAAAAATTATTTAAAAAATATAAAATAAAATTTAATTTATAGAGAAATAAAATAATAAAATAAATACTAGAATGAATATGAGACTAATTCTAGCAGATATAGTTAAATTTATACATATATTACTAATATTATTTATATTAATTGGACCATTTATTCTACCTAAAAAACACTTATATTATTATATTATATTAGTTATCTTAATATTTTTAGATTGGAATGATTTAGACGGGCAATGTATATTAACTAGAATAGAACATTGGTTAAGATATAATCAATGGTATAATCAAGGCTCTCCTAGTGAAGGCGGACCTGAATTTTTTAGACATCTTTATATACAAGTATTTGGACAGAATATATCAACACAAAAAGCAGATAGATTAAATAATTTTTTATTTATAGTAGGTTTATTAATAGCATTTTTAAGATATAATAATTAATTATCTTCATCATCATTACCTTTTCTTAATTTATTATCTTTTAATAAGAGAGACTTATTTTTAAATTTTGTAATATACATATCCATATTAGTATCTATATATTGATACTCCATTGCTACAAATTGACATCCACATTCAAATGCTTTATTAGGATTATAATTTGTATTAAAAAAATCACCTTCTATATGTGGAACAACTATTGTTAAACCTTTTTTATTAAAATCTATTAATGTTTGTTCATTAAATCCTGGCTCTTTTATTTTACAATAGTGTATACGTTGTAGATTATGATTTGGATTATTATCAATATTATCCCAAGAATAATTTATAATTTCTTCCAATCCACTACCTTGAAAGCCATCACTAGAAAAGAAAACTACTTTACCCATCAATTCACTTATTTTTATATCTGCCATATCATCACTATTTTGATAACCGTAATCATTAGGCAACAGACGGTCTCTAAAATATTTAGTTATTAAAAATCCAATTAAATTTAAACAACTTAAATTACTATTTGTATTTAAATTTAATCCTATAAAAATAGGGTCATCAGGATTAAATACACCTTCTTTACCATCATGAACTTTAAAAGCATTTTCAGCAATAATTTGAAATATATATTCTAATGGTGTATCTGTAACCATCATTTTCCATTCACCTTCTTTATATCCCATACTAACAACAGGTATGGCTTTTTCACCAAAAACACTATTAAATACATTAAATTCTAAATAACGTGCCCCACTTTGTAAAAGTGATAAAACTATTTTTTTACTTGTATAATCATACATTTGATATCCAGAATGTGCCGCATTATAAGCACTTGCTACATACATATCACCTAATCTTAATTCACCTAGTTTAATATAATCAATTGATGTAATACGTTGGAAACCTTGATACGATAACATTTTATCTATTGTTCTACCGACACGAAAGGATTCTGAAAAAAAATAAACAATTAAACATATAATTAATGCTGCTGAAACACCAAGCAATAATAAATAATTATCTGTAATAATATTTCCATATTCAATCATTTCTTCTTTCGTTGTTTTAATTGTTTCATTAGAATTATTATTACTTTGATATTTATCTATCGCATTATTAATAGATAATTCTTTGCTTATTGTATTTACATTTGTTTTTGTATTTAGTGCTGTGTTTGATTGTGTATTGGATTGTGAATTAGATGCTTTATTATTTTTTATAGATGTATTTATCATAGATGTATTTTTTGCTATTGATGGTGAATTTATTAATGATACATTATTTTTTTTAGTATTTAAATTATTTGTTAGTGTATTTTTTTGAGATACATTAGAATTAGACATTTTTATTATATTATTATTATATTATATTATATTATATTATTATATTTTTTATTATGTTTAATACTAATTTTTATTTAATAATTTTTATTTATATTTTTATTTAATAATTTTTATTTATATTTTATTTAATAATTTTTATTTAGTTATTTATATATTATATTATTATAATATAGTTATATAGTTATATATTTTTTATATTAATATGAGTAATTACGATACCAATTATATGAATATGAATAATTCTGAATACAATCCTCCTACTGCTGAATATTCAAATCCTACTACCACTGGATATTCAAATCCTACTACCACTGGATATTCAAATCCTACTACCACAGGTTCAATACCTTATACTACTCAACCTGTTATAAATGATATTACACAATTATTACCTAATTTATCATCTGAAACTATTGTTTCTCTTTTAAATAGTGGTGTTGATTTAATGAAACTTTATTCTGATAAAAATTATATGTCAGAAAAAGGAATGAACTTTGATTCAGAAATGAAAAGTCCTTCAACTAATATATATCAAAAAAATTTTTCAGGAACTTCTAATGTGTATTCACCTTATTTATATTATAATAAAAATAGTAATAGTAATGAATTACCTGAAGACATGAATTCTGTTTTAGGAGCAACAACTACAACTAGACCAATGACTACTATGGGTAATAGTCCTACATTAACAATGACTAATCAAAAAATAAAAAGTAACGAAAATAAACTTATAGTAGAAAATAATCAATATGAAGTTAATTTTAAAAATAATAAATTACAAATATGTAATAAAACTACTTATAATTGTAATATTTTATATAATGGTAATAATAATAATATTGAATTATTAATACATAAAGAAGGATATTTAACTATTACTAATAAAGATACTGAAAAAGTAGTCTGGACTACAAACACATCATATAATAAAAATAATTTTTTTAATATTTCTAATGATAATAAATTTACTTTATTAATAACTGATAATGGAGAGTTTAAAATTATTGATAATGTTAATAATACTGTAAAATGGTCTTCATTAGTAACACATACTACTACTATGGCTACTACTACCACCAAAGCACCAACCACTACTATGGCTACTACTACCACTAGACCAATGACTACTATGGGTAATACCACTACCACTAGACCAATGACTACTATGGGTAATACCACTACCACTAGACCAATGACTACTATGGGTAATACCACTACTACTAGACCAATGACTACTATGGGTAATACCACTACCACTAGACCAATGACTACTATGGGTAATACCACTACAACTAGACCAACTACTACTATGGGTAATACTACTACAACTAGACCAACTACTACTATGGCTACTACTACCACCAAAGCACCAACCACTACTATGGGTAATACTACTACAACTAGACCAACTACTACTATGGCTACTACTACCACCAAAGCACCAACCACTACTATGGCTACTACTACCACCAAAGCACCCACTACTACTACGACAAACACATTAGAGTATAAATGGATTAATTTTGGAACTCCATATGGAGAATATAAAGATGATATTACTAAAGATGAAAACGGTGAATATATATATGATGATAGTTTTGTATATACAGATCCTGAAACTACACCTCCATTTACTCATCAAGGCAAAACATATAAATATGGAAAAACCAAAACACTAAATAATTTAACTTTTGAAGACTATATTAATTTTATAGTAATTGAACCAGGAATAATAGTATTACAATATATTGCTGAAATATAAATATAATAAATTAATAATTTATTTACTTACTTAAAAAATACATCATAATATCATTAGAAAAAAAACTATTACATCTCTGTTTTAATATAATGTTATCAATTTCTTTTAATGGTATATCAATAAATACTATATTATTTATATTTTTATTATTTAGTTTTAATAATAAATCATAATTTTTATAATCTTTATTACAACCTAATACTATTCTAGAAACATTATTATTTATATTATTATTTACATTTTTATTTTTATTATTTTCATTTCTATTGTTAATGTATCCAGAATACTTTATATATCTCAATACCTGTTCTATAAAATCAATACCATCACAATACAATGGTTTAATTTCTTTTATTGTATTAAAAAAATGTGATGTCATTTCCAAATCTTTAGCAATAGATGTAATATAAGTTGTTGGTAAAAAATTATTTTTAAATTCGGGATATTTACTTACTATCATTAATCTTAAAACCTCAAGTTGTTTTAATTCATAATCTTGTTTTTTTTTTAATAATACTATATTTTTCAAATAAGATTCATATTTTTTATTACTATTACTTTGAATACCATTATTGTTTTTATTAGTATTATTATTAGTATTAGTATTATTTTTATTTTCATTTTTTAAAATAGTCTCTAGAGTATCTTTTTCTAATGCTTTAATAATTGTATATCTTTCTATATATAAAGGTTGTATAATAGTATCTTGTAATAATAAATCTAATAAAATATAAGTTGAATTCATATCACCATTCCAAAATATGTAAGTAATATTATTAGTAGTATTAGTATTGTTAGTATTGTTATTATTAGTATTATTTAAAATTGTTAAATTTGGTATTCCTTTAATTACTTCACAAGGTTTATAATAAGTTTGGTTCGATGTTTCTTTAGTATTTGTTAAATAACGATTTGTTAAATATGTAAATGTTCCTAATCCTACAAATGATAATCCAGTCCATAAATGATTTTTATTTAATGTTAAAGTTATTAAATCCATAGTAAATAGATTTTTATTTATAAAACTAAATATTATTATAAACTAAATATTATTATAAACTAAATATTATTATAAACTAAATATAGTATAAAACTAATTATATTATGAAAATAAATATATATTTAATATAGAATTAATAAATAATAAAAAATCTAAATACTTATTAATAGTGATTTAAATTTATATAATAAATTAATAAATTTATAACTTTATAACTGTATAACTTTATATTAATAATTAAAAAAATGAGTAATAAAAATGTAAATTATAAACACGAAAGTGTTATACACGAAAATTATTGGTTCCAAGATTTACCAAATACAATTTTTAATTTAGATTATGCCTTAAAGATATTCCCAGAACAATCTATGACTTATCCTGAAAAAATTAATTCCCTTGTTCGTTTAAGTATCTATTTAGGTCTTATATTAGGTCTTTTTTATTCTAATTATTTATATTTATATATACCTATAATTACAATGTTAATGACTTATTTATTATATATTTTCCGTTTAGAACACGTTGAAAATACATTAGCACAAAAAGGTCCTCATTCTGGATTAAGTCATTTAAAAAATAATAATAATAATGTTAATAATGTTAATAATAAGTTAAACAATAATTCAAATATTAATTTTACAAAAGAAGAATTAAAAAAATTACAAAAAACATTAGGTTTAAGTAATGAAGATTTACGTAAAGAAGGTTTAGATTTAAACACTATGTCAGGAGAAGATTTTCAAAATTTATTAAATATTAAAACTTGTTCTAAACCATCAACTAACAATCCATTTATGAATGCTTTAGTTTATGATAGTAGAACAAAAGACCATTCGTGTGATCCTATTAACCCTAAAAATCAAGAACAAATAGAAGATGAATACAATAAATATTGTATTAAAGATATAAGTGATATATACAATCATAATAGCGGTCGTCGTCAATTTTATACAATGCCTTCTACTACTTATCCTAATAACCAAGAAGGATTAGCCAACTGGCTTTATAAAACACCACCTACGTGTAAAGAAGGGAATGGGGCTCAATGTGTTGCTAATTATTATACACCATTAAATTCAAGTCTTCTTACACCTGGTTATGGTTCATCTATTTAGATAGACATTTAATTATAGAAAGACCAACTCTTCGTGCTAATTCAACAGGAACAGCATTACCAATTTGTTTATATTGTGATGATAATGAACCATGAAATTTATAAGTATCATCAAATGTTTGAATTCTCGCATACTCTCTAATTCTTAATGGTCTTATTTCAGTAGGATGACATCTTTCTGTTTGTTTTTGACTTGGCGAGCATAATAAAGTTAAAGATGGTTTAGAATTAGAAAGTCTATGTAAAATACCTCTCTTACCACCTCCAGATTCATAAGAAGCCATTAAATATTCTTTTTGTTTATCTTCTGGTAAATTTATCCAACAACCACCTTCAGGTATAAGTGAAAAATATTTTTTCTTACTTTCAGAATATAAAGCACCATCTGATAAAGGCACATTTAATAATGCTTCTCCAACTGTAATAATTTTATCATCTTCTTTTGGAAATTCATAATTTATATTTTCTATATTTAATGTTCCTATAATAAATATTCTTTCTCTTTTTTGTGGAACACCAAAATTTACAGAATTTAATACTTTATAAATAATTGTATATTTATTTTTTTTATTTAAATTTTCTATTATTTTTTTTAATGTATTTCCATTATCATGACTAATTAATCCTTTAACATTTTCAATCATAAATATTTTTGGTTCAACTGTTTCTATTAAATTAGCAAATTTTAACATCAAATCACCACGAGGATCATTTAAACCTTTTCTATCACCTGCTAATGAATAACTTTGACAAGGAACTCCACCAGTTAATAAATCTATTCTACCTTTATATTCTTTTAAATCAATATTTGTTAATGAATCACATACTATTTTTAAATTATTAGTATCTATTAAATCTTTATGATTTAATTCTAATGTTTTACAACAATCTTTATTATTATCATTTAATATTATTGGTGTCATTCCAGATTTTATTAATCCTGATGATAAACCACCGGCACCAGCACATACTTCTATAAAAGTATATTTTTTAATTTGTGTTTCATTAATTGGTTGTGTTTCATTAATTGGTTGTGTTTCATTAATTGGTTGTGTTTCATTAATTGGTTGTGTTTCATTAATTGGTTGTTGTTTATTTAATTTTTTATTTTTTACTTTTATTTTTTTATTTTCCATTTTTATAAATTATTATTAAATAAATATATTTTTATAAATTATTATTATTAAATAAATAGTTATATAATAATAAAAATAATTGATTATATTTTTAAATTATATATTTATTTAATAAAATTTCAATTTTTATTTATTATATATCTATTATTTCATTTTTAATAATATCAATTATAATATCTTTATTTTTACCAAATATAAAATTTAATAATTTATTACCTGATAAATATATTATTTCATAACCATTATGTATTATTTTATTTTCATTACCTTCTATTGTTTTATCATTAATAACCGCATAAATACATTTATATTCTAAATTATTTTTTTTAAATTTTGCTAATTTATCATAATTTGTTTTTCTTGAACTTGAATTATCTGTATTATATCTATTCTTTAATTCAATTATAATTTTTAAATTATCTGATTTTATATCTAATCCTGTAATATGATTTTGTTTTAAATTTTCAAAATTATAATAATTACCAATTACATATTGCCAAATATTACCTATATTCATTTGTAATTGTTTAATTTTTTTACAATATTTAAATTTTTCTATATTTTTTTTTATAAAATTATTCAATAAAATATCTTCTATAATATCTTCATTTTTTGTTAAATTTATAATTCTATTTATTTCATTTTTTATATCATTTATATAATTTTCAATTATAAATTTATTAGTTTTATCTACTTTAAGATCTTCTATAGTATTTACTTTTGGGTCTTCTATTTTTAAGTCTTCTATTTTTGGATCTTTTGTAGTATCTACTTTTGGCTCTTCTATTTTTTTATATTTACATATTTTTAAATGTTTTTTTAATGTTTTATTTGTTTTATAATTTTTTAAACAATAATTACAATATATATTTGTCATATTTATAATTAAAAATAATTTACTTTATTTGTAAATTGTATATTTAGTTAATAATATTTCAATTTTTATTTACATTTACAATTACATTCCGTCTTGCCCGTTTTACCTCTTACACCTTCTATACCGCGTGGTCCTTGTCCTCCATGCTTACCATCGTGTCCTGTTTGTCCTCTATCACCTTCTTCTCCTTTATCACCTTTATCACCTTTATCACCAGTTGGTCCTTGCTTACCAATTGGTCCTTCATCACCAGTTAATCCCATTTCACCATTACGTCCTTTATTTCCGGTTGGACCAGTGGAGCCTTGTTCTCCAATAGGTCCTTGTTCTCCAATAATTCCTTGAATACCAATAAGTCCTTTATCCCCTTTTTCTCCTTTTTCACCTTTATTTCCAGTTGGACCAGTATTACCTGCCATTCCATTTTTACCTATTATACCTGTTGGACCAGTATATCCTGTATCACCCATAGGACCTTTATCTCCAATAGGACCTTTGGGACCAAGATTATTAGAATTTTCTCTACATAATTTAATCATTACATTTTCTAATTCTACTTTATCTATTGCTATTGATGGGTCAATTCTAGTTTCAATCGTATTTATTTTTTTTTCTAATGTAGCAATTGTTTGACAAGAAGTATTATATTTATTCATCAAAGCAATATGTGATGCTTTTAATTTATTCATTTCATCATTTAATTTATTTATATTTTCAAGAGATTTATTTAATAGTGTTGCTAGAGTATCCATTTTTTAGAAAAAAGATAACAAATATCTTTTAAAATATAGTATGTAATCATAAAATAATTTATAAAATTAACCGATTATAAAACACTACTAATTTGTTCTATATATTTATTTAATTTTGTTTCTTTCATAGAGCAATAATTCATTAAGTTATCATATATTTTTGTTTTTTCTTCTGTATGTTGCTTACTTTCTAATTCTTTATATAAATTGATTACAATATTAATTTCACGCTCATTCCATAATCCATATAAAAATTTATGTATGTCTTTTAATTTATTAATATTAATCGTTTCTTTTGTAGGTTCTTGATAATTTTCTTTTTTTATTTCTTCTTTAGTTTCTATTGTATTCGTATTAATAGTATCTATACGATTATATTCATTAGTTTCATTTCTTTGTTTATTTTTATGTTTATTTTTATTAAAAGTATTTGTATTATTAATTGATATATTAGTATCATTTGATGTATTATTAGATATATTAGTATTATTAGTTGTATTAGTATTATTAGATATATTAGTATTATTAGTTGTATTTGTATCATTTGTTGCTATAGTATTATTCACTTCATTATCATTTAATAACTCATTTGTTAATGTATCAATATCTAATGATTTTATTCCCATTTTTGCTATTAATGTTGCATTTTTTTGCATTAATATAATAATATAGTAATCTAGAGTATGTTGAATTGTAGCATATTCACTATAAGCATTTTTAAGCATTTTTAAACCAACTACGGCATTATTGAAAATATAGGTCATATCATTATTTTTATCATTCCAATACCATTCAACACTTTTTTGTATAGGTAAATATAAATTATGTAAATGTTCTCTATTATCACCATACATAAATCTTATTATACCTTGAACATACGTTGGTGAATTAAAATAAAGACAATTATTATGAATACTTATTTTTGTTCCAGCATCAAGAAAACGTAAGAGTGATAACTTAATTAAACAACTAAATGGGTCTATTATTACATTATGCTCTGTTTTTTTCTGAAATAAAGATTTTAGTCCCTGTAATGCTCCTGACGCAATTATATCATTCATTTTAATATAGTTTAATTTAAATTAACTAATTTTTTAAAATTTATTTTTATACTTAAAAAAATGATTTATTAAAAATTGATTTATTTATAAATAAAAAATTGATTTATATTATTTAATAGTATAGTTAAACTATAAAGTTTGTCTTAATTCATTAAATTAATAAAATGAATCCTGATTATAATAACTTACAAAATATATTTCAACAACAAGGTATGCCACAACAACAAGGTATGCCACAACAACAAGGTATGCCACAACAACAAGGTATGCCACAACAACAAGGTATGCCACAACAACAACAAGGTATGCCACAACAACAAGGTATGCCACAACAACAATTTATTATTAATAATCAAGGACACTATATTCCAGTAATGATGATGCCTGCTAATCAACAACAAATACATCAAAATCCTTTTATGGTTATGAATCAACCTCAAAATATGATGCATGTTCCTATGGTTCAGCAACAACAATATCAACAACCTCAATTTATGAATGCTGGTCAAAATCCTTTTATTATGTTGCAACAACAGCAACAACAACCTATTATCCAAGGTAATCCTATTGGTAATCCTATTGTTAATCCTATTGGTGGTGGTATTGTTGATGGTATTGGTGGTATTGGTAATATTATTGGTAATAATGATGATAATATTATTGCTAATATTATGGGAAATGTTGCTTTAAATCAACAAGATAAACCTCATAAACCTAAAAAAGATATTTCATTTAAACCTTCTAAAGATAATAGTAATGTTATTAAATATATTGAACCATATAATGATAATGAAGCACATTTTGATGCTGTTAAATATCCTAATGAAAAATATAGAACAATGACACTCAATAAAGAGGAGGTGCAAGAACGTGAAGCCAAAGATATAAATGATTATACTTTAGAAACAGGTAAAATTATTTATAAACATAATATAAATATTAATAAAAATATTATGAAAGGATATGCGAGTATTTATGTTAGATGTAGCAATCCTAATGGTATTAGTATTGATACTCAAATGACAGCATGTTTAAAATATGCTAAAGAAAGAGATTTAATATTACAAGGTGTTTATATTGATGATGGTGTTAGTGGAAGAAATGGTAAAAATTTAAAAGATGGTGAAATTGGATTTTGGAAAGAACATATTGAAAATTATTCAAATTTACTTATTTATTCTGCGGATAGATTAACACGTCATTTATTTAGTGGCTTACAATTTCTTAATACACTGCAAGAAAAAAATATTGACGTTCATTTTGTAAATAATAAAATTATTTATAATAAAAGTATTAGTGCTATGAATAAAAGTTCTATTCAACAAGAATTACAAACTGCTGAAAAATATAGTAATGATACTAGTGAAAAAATAAAAGGCACTATTACTCGATTAAAAAATGAAGGTAAATATCTTCCTGGACGTATTCCTTATGGTTATAAACGTATTAAAATTGATGGACGAATTAAACAAGTTGAAAATACTATTGAAAAAGAAAATATTAAAATAATTAAAACACAATATAATAAAATTTGGAATAGATTTGAAGATTATTCAAATGATATTCCTAAAAAAAGTCAATATTATATTATTAAATATTTAAAACAATGGTGTGCTAATCTACATATTAAAGATAGAAATCAAACTTATTTTACAGAAAGTCGTCTTAAAACTATTATTTATAAGTAAAATTATAAATTATATAATTATAAATTTTATATTAATTATTATAAATTGTTATAATTTAAACCCTTAAATGTGTAAAACGGTTTATTATTTTTTTCTCAAATTCGACTTCATCACTAATAAATTTTTTATATTTTGACCAATATATATTATAATTGTTATTAAAACAAGGTATTAATTTATCTTTATCTAAAAATACAAGCGCTGAAGTATGCAATCCTATAAAATGACTAAAATTAGATCCAATAGACATTATAAAAATATCTGAACTAATCATTTCATTTAATGATGTTAATAAATCACTATTAATATAATACTTTATATTAATATTATTTTTTATATCTATTTTTATTTCTGAATCAGAATAAATATGGAATATACATTTATTATTTAATAATTGTTGTATTTTTTTAATACTATTAATAAAAAAATTTAATGATGTATATCTTCCACAATTAATACCATATTTTTCTATATCACCCCTTCTAATATGTAAACAAATATTTATGTTAGATGTTGAATAATCATTATTTATTGTATTTAATGTATTTAATGTATTTAATGTATTTAATGTATTTAATTTATAACTTTTTTTCATTAATTCTATATGAGAATTACAAAATATATCATTTATATCAAAATATATTTTACTTGATCTATTTAAACCAACTAAGTTTTCGTCTGGTGCGGAATATATAAGTTTTTCTTTTTTTAATTTATTAATATCATAATTAATACTTATGTCATCTATTAAATTATTTATGTTATATATTTTTTCAAAATTTATATTAATATTGTTATTTTTATAAGGTGTGTGAATATGTTTAATATTCATTATTTTTGCAATAAAAAAACTTAATAAATGCCTAATTATTTGTGAAAAAAGTCTATCATCATATGGATGTCTAATAATATATTTATAATTATTCATTTTTATATATATATATATATATATATAAGTTTTAAACTATTAATTTATATATAATTATATATAAAAATGAAAATATTTTTAACATTTGGAACAACAGGTGAATATAAAAAAAGAGCAGAAAGATGCATAGATTTAATAAAGAAATTAAATGTTTTTGATAAACTTATATTATTAACAGAAGAAGATTTAAAAAAAGATTATTGTTTTTGGAATAATCATAGTAAATTTATAGAAAATAATAAAAGAGGTTATGGATATTGGTTATGGAAAAGTTATATTATTAAAAAACAGTTAGAAAAAATGAATGAAGATGATATATTATTATATTTTGATTCGAGTATTATATTTCATTCTGATAAAGATAAGTTTATAAAATTATTTGATAAAATTAAAAGTGATTATATAATTGGAAGTTTTTGTAAAATTTTATGCACAGAATATGTGTGGAATAAAATGGATTTAATACATTATTTAGATATGAATACTAATTATTATTTAAACACTCGTCAAAGACAAGCAGGAGCAATCATGATATTAAATAATAAAAAAACTAGGGAACTTGTAAATAATTGGTATTTATTATCAAGTTACTATCATTTTATAAATGATAACAATAGTAATATTAAAAATAAAAATGGTTTTAAAGAACATCGTCATGATCAATCAATATTTAGTTTATTAACAAAAAAATATAATATATATAGCACTATTGATATGTTTGATTTTTTAAATATTTGGGTTTTAAAACATTCTAGACCATTAAAACAATAATATAAATATATAAATTTATTTTAATTAAAATTATTTTATTTTTATATTAAATTAATTATTAAAATATAACCTATTTATATATTAAATAACATAAATAAAAGAAAAAGAAAAAGAAAAATAATATATATATATAAAACAAAAACAAATAAAAAAAATAAACATATTATTAAAATAATAGTATTAAAATAATAGTATTAAAATAATAGTATTAAAATAATAGTATTAAAATAATAGTATTAAAAAATATAAAAAATGACTACTGAAAAAACGCGTGAAAACTTTACAAATTATTATGATGTCAAAACAAAAACAATTAATTGGTGTAGTAAAATGCACAGTGAAGGTTTATTAACACCGGAACAATACGATGATTGTGTTGCTACGTTTAAAGATGCGACTACAGGTATTTTACCTAAAGAATTTAAAACTCCTTCTACTGGTATGGAACGTAATTTTTCATTATATAATACCCGCTCTAAAAAATTAACCCCTAAATTATCAAATGAAAATACTAATACAGTAATGTTAGTTACAAACAATGGTGATTATATGGCTTGTGATACTAATAATGATTTGTATTTTACAAAAGATATTAATGATACTACATTAAATAAATATGAATTTTATTTTACATTAGTGCCTCTAAATAATAATGTGTATTCAATCATGTCTCCTTATGGTAAATATTTAATAGCAAATACTGAATGGGGAGCAACTTTTACAGGAACAAGTATTGGTTCAATGGCATCATGGATTGTAAGTAAAGTTAATACAAAAATTATATTTGAATCAATGCATTATACTGGTTTTTATTTAAATTTTGAAAGTATAGATGAACCATTAAAACTTATATATGGAAAAAATGAAAGTATACAATGGTTAATGATTGCTAAAAAAGAAACGCAAATAAATAATACATATGGAGAATATAATGGTGTTGACTATATTGTTAAAAAAGAAAATATATTAACCAGTCTTAAAAATTTAAATAATGATAAAATTGCTTTAGAAAATATGAAAAAAGAATTATTAGCATTAGAAAATATTATTAGAACTAATTATGAAGAAATTGAAGTATATATTAAATCAAAATTATCTAATATATCAGGTATTAATTTATCAACAGCAAAAATTAATACAATAAGTTTAGAAATAGTCCAAGAAAAAAATAATTATTTAAACGTGATAGAAACAGAAGTTAATAAGATAGAAACTCAATTAATTGATATTACTAAGAACATTGAAGACTCAACTAGTGATTATAATAATTATTTATTAGAAATTAAAACCGCAATTAATGAAACAAAAGAAAGAATAGAACAAAATAATCTTATTATGGGAAGACAACAAAATAATTATGAAAAAATAAATGAAGATGTGGCTTACATTTCAAATAAACAAGATAAATATGAAATACTTGATGAAAAACTTAAACTAAATCTTGAAATTGTCGATGGTTATAAACAACAAAATTCATTAATGACTAAAATATATCCTATTGTAATTATTATATTAATATTATTATTAATTTATTTAATTTATTTAACTAGTATTAAATTTATGGATAATATTTATAATAAATATTAAAACTATTAAATAGTATTAATTTTAAATATTAATATAATTATTCAAATTCAAATAGTTTTTTATTTTATTCAAAATTATTAATTTGTATCCATTTTTTATACCTAGGAACTAATACATTATTCTTAAAATCTTTATTAAATATTAAACTACAATCAAATAATTTATTTGATAATTTATAAGTATTGGATAAATTATAAGATTGTAATTGCTCTTTACTATTTTTACTATTTTTACTATATTTAGTTTTACTATATTTTTTTTTATTTTCTTTTTCTTTATCATTTGTTTCTTTATAACAAGTTAATAATAAATTATATTTTTTTACAGTATTTATATTTAATTTATTAATTTTTTTCAAAAAATTTATTATTTGTATTGTAAATGTTTCTGGAATATTATTTTCTTTTATAAGACCATCATTTAATTTAAAGTTATCTAGAATATAATATAAATTAGTTAAATGTTGTTCATCAATACCTTTAAATCCTGTTCCTATAACATAAAATTCACCACTAGCTGGATTACTTGTATAAGGTTTAAATAAATTTACTTTTTCAAATGTAATAAAATAAAGATATAAGAAACCTATAAAAAAACTTGTAGCATTTTTTGTTTCTTGATTAGTATATATATAAGGTGTAAAATGTTTAATAATACATGAACCTCCTATACTACTACACGCTAATACCATTATTACTTGTGCTAAATCTAATTTATGTAATAAAAAAGGCTCATTATCTGTTCCTAAACCTCCATCCCCACAAATTAAATCAAGTTTATCATCTTTATTTTTTAACCATTTATTATTTATATAATCTCTAAACCATTTTATATTTGTGGTATTAGTAATATCACCAGTATCATCTTCACCCCATAACCATTTATTTGGATTATTTTTCATTAATTTAAATTCATCTTTAAATATTTTACCTTTGCCATAAATTTCTTGATTTTTTAAACTATTAGGATTAAGGCTATTTGCTCTCCAATCATAATTATTTAAATTTATATTTTTTCTCTTTTTTTTTGTAAAATATTTTAATCCTTCTATCATATTACCAGGTGCTTCAGCAATATGAAATACTTTAAATTTTTGTGGTTGGTGTGGTTGGTGTGGTTGTTGGTGTTTTTGATGATGTTGAAATTTATTTATATTATATCTTGGAACAATATCATCAAACACTTTTAATATTTCCCATAATTTACAAAACGCATTTGAAAATTTTATTGGTAAATTTTTATAATTTATATTAATATATGTATTTACACCTCTAGTAAAATCTTCTTCTATTTCCCTAACTTCTTTTGGTGAAGGATTATTTTTTGATAAATTCATTTCATTTTTTAATAAATGTGTAATAGTATGTAATTTATCTATTTTATTAAAATCTTCATTTAATATATCAAAATTATAAGACTTACATAATTTAAAATTATCTAATCCTTTTTTTACTAATAATTTTGTTTCATTATCATTATAATTAATAAGATGATAATTTATTGGATTATCTAAACTATACATATTACTAACTATTTTATAAAGTAATTTTTTATCTTTATTATAATTATTTAAATTATGTTGTTTAGAGGTTTTTGAGGTTTTTGAGGTTTTTGAGGTTTTTGAGGTTTTTGAGGTTTTTGAATTATCATTATTAAATAAATTATTTAAATTTAATATATTATTTAATTTATTTTTAGATTTTTTGTTTTTTTTTATTGTAGATTTTTTTATTGTTGATTTTTTCATTATAAAAAATTTATTAGATTATTATATTAATATATATATATATATAAATTTAAAAATAATATTATTTATAATATATATACATATATTAAAATATTATACAATACAATACAATACAATAAACTAATAAACTAATAATATAATAAAAAATGTCTATTTATAAACCTACTACACCTTTTGAAAATCGTTATAAAACACACCGTATTTTACATTACGGAAAATCTTATTCTGATTATAAAACATATACTATCAAAAACAATCGTTTAAATAAAGAAAAAATTTTAGCAATACACGTAGATAATCAATTATGTACTAATATACCAACAAACAAATCATTATTAACTGAAATTAATGAAACAACATCTTTATTAAATACTAAATTATTAAATAAAAGATTTGTTGAAATAGAATATACTCCAGAACAAAATAAACCTAAACTTGAATATATAATGACGGATGATGATATAAATGAACTTTTATCTAAATATGGTTATTGTTATGTTATGAACTAAATAAGTGTTTAGTATTTTTATTTAATTTTATAATTATATTTTTTTGTATTTTATTTAAATTTTATTTTTTATTTAATTTTATAATTATATTTTTTATTTAATTCGGTTATTATCAATAAAATAAAAAATGATTAAATTTTAATAAACAATTACTATTTAATTTAAAATAAAACTAAAAATGTTAGATGTTATTACAGATTTTATTTCAAATAACACACAAATGGTTATTGTAGCAGTTATTGCTTTAGTTGTTATGGTTGGAATGTATATGTTTAAACCACAAATGTTTAAAAAGCCTGAAGAACAACCTTTTCAAGTTCCTGGTATGGATATAAATATGGATATGCAAACACAAATGGAAATGCCTATAGATAATGGTATGTGTAATATGGATACAGGTGTTTGTCAATCTCACCAAGAAATGGAACAACAACAAATGACACCTGAAATGCAACATCAAATGATGCAAGAACAACAACAAATGACACCTGAAATGCAAGAACAAATGATGCAAGAACAACAACAAATGACACCTGAAAATGAAATGACTACAGAAATGTAATTAATAAACATATTAATTAAATAATTAATTATACAAAAAGAAAAAAATAATATTAATGAAAAAAATTGATTTTTTATTTTATAATATTAATAATAATAATAATAATTAATATAAAATAAAAAATGACTAACACTAACCTGTCTTTTAATAAAAATGAAAAAAATAAAAAAAATGAAATTGGATTTCAAAATGAATCTTCTGGAAATGCCAGATAAAAAAAATTTTAAATATAATTTTTAATTACACCCTTGAAGATTTAAAACCGCACTAGGTGCGGTTTTCTTTAAGGGTAATGTTACCGATAAATAAATTAACAGGCACACTTTGTGTGCCGATTTAAATCTTCATTTGTTTAAATAATTAATTTGTATATAAAATAAAAAATAAAAACATACAATAATGTTTTTTATATTCTTTTTTTTACTTTTTTATTTTTTATTATATATAATAAAATAATAATATAAATAATAAAAATATATATTAATAATAATAATATAAATAATAAATATTAATTTTAAAATGGTTGTTGGAAATACATCTAAATATATTGAAGGATTTGAATCATTTACTGCTGATGATGAAATGATGCTTGCTAATTTAAAACAAGCAGTTAATTATACTAAAGCAAATATGGCTATTAGTAATGTTGATACAGAATTATCAAATGTTAATCGTAATAACAATAATAATAAAAATAATAACAATAATAATAATAATAATAAAAAAAAAAATACTACACCACCTAGTAATCCTAAAGGTAGAAGTATAAATTCAGATATACCTATGGCAACTAAATCAAATACTAATACTATTGAAAGAAAAGCACCTACTTTACCAGCAAATGGTATATCAAGCAAAAATAAAACTAATAAAAATAATGATATGAATGGTAATAATGATAATAATGATATGGATGGTGATATGAATGGTGATATGGATGGTGATATGGATGGTGATATGGATGGTGATATGGATGGTGATATGGATGGTGATATGGATATGGATGGTGATATGGATGGTGATATGGATATGGATGGTGATATGGATATGGATGATGATATGGATAATGATATAAATGATAATGAAATGGATATAGATGATGATGAAGATATTGAAGAAGGGTTTCAAGGTTCTCAACACATAGAATGTCAAACTTTAAGAAAAATGCTTATTGCTTTACTTATAACATTTTTAGGTTATATGGTCATTTTAAGTTTTACTAATAATTTAATCCCTATTTCAACTTATGCTCCTCATTTAAAACCATTTAAACATTTTATCTATGGGGGATTATTTTTTCTTATTGTCTATCTATGTTTAGAAGTATTTTAGATTTTATATAGATTGTGTGTAGTTTTATTAATTTTGAGGTTTATTTAAAGTTTCTATTTAGAGTTTTTCTTTAGAGTTTTTTACTTTTTAATTTTTAATTAGTTAAAAGTTTTTTATTAATTAATTATAATTTTTTACATTACAACACTATATATTTTATAATGTATGCTTAAAAAAGGAACACGAATACCATAACCTTTAACGCGATATGTTTTACCAACATTCAATTGGGCGTAATCATCAGCATTATTAAATTCACCTTTCCACCATACATCAACAATATTGTAAATTTTATTATCAGTGCTAATGATATAATATTTAAAATTACTTCTATCATTCACAACATATTTTTCTTTAATTGTAATCTCTTTTTCAAATTCTGTATTGTAAAATAATATAATATTAAAAACAAAAGCAAATATTATAATGCCTATAACTACTTTAAGAGAAAAATACTCAAAATCATCCATTTTATTAGTATTACTATAGTTGGTTAATTTAAATTGATTTTATTTTATTTAATTAAGTTTATAGAATATATTAATATTATGTTATATTTTTTTTATTAAATACTATATTATATTTTTTATTATTATTTATATATTATTTTTATTAATTATATATTTCTTTTAATTAGTTATTTTTTTTTATTTAGTTATTTTTTTTATAAATTCATTAGCAATCTTTAATTCTTTATCTTTTTCACTTTTAGTTTTACGTGCCCATGCTTTAACAATACCATTATAATATGTTGATGATAATTGTTTTGAATTTCTATCTATAAAATGATGAAATACTGTATTCCAAATCATATTCCATTCTCCTTTCTTTTTATAATTTCCCATTTTCATAATATAACCATCACCAGAGATATATGGTTTTCTCATTGTCATACCACCATCAGCCCATAAAGCCATACTATATACATTTCCTATCATTACCCAATCATAACTATCCAACGCAAATTCCATAAACCATTTATAGACTTCATCAGGATGTATTCCTACTAAATTCATAAAATTGCCAACCACCATTAACCTTAATATATGATGTATATAACCATCATTCATCGCCAGCATAATCGCATCATCTACTGGTTTTATAGTTGTAGTAGCATTATACCATTCTGTTGATAATTTATGTTTATTATTAAAATAATTACTGTTTCTCATTTTATTCCCAATATATTTATAAATATAACGTTGATATTCACGCCATCCAATGACTTGTCTAATAAAACCTTCATACGTAGATATAGAAATATGTTTATGTTTAGTATAATAATTAGATACAATAGAAACAACTTGTTCTGGTGTAATTAAACCAATGTTTAACATTGGTGAAATAGTTGAATGGAAAAGAAAATTGCGAGGGACACTATCAATACTATCTTCATAAAGCCCGAATTCTTCTAAACGATGCTTACAAAAATGCTCTAACCAGTCAATACTAGTTTTATGAGTAATGGGAAAATGTATTGTCTCAGGAGTTATTTTTTTTCCATCTTTTACATACAAAGGTTCTAAATTATTTGGAAAATGTTTTTCAACATAAGTAATCGCTTCTACTAAATAGGGATTTGGCTTAGCATTAGGTTTATTAGATATTTTAGCATCATTTTTAGGAAGAGATGGGACTTTGGTGTCTAATGGCATTTTATTACGGTTTTCTGTATCGTAGGATTTTTCATTTTTAAGAATATCTAACCTTTCTTTTTGCCATTTATAAAAACTAGCGTGGGTATAAGTATCTTCTTTTGTTTTAGACTTATGAAACTCTTCTAAATTTGTATTGGAACATAAAAATAGAGGTGTGTCTAAATAATTTAGTTTTTTTTTAAATAATTTAGCATATTTTTCTTCTAAATATGTATCCACAGGGTCAAACATATATATTTGGGAATGTTTATTTATAGAATTATAACTAGATTTTGTTTTTAATTCATCGTAATTTAAATAAGATACTTTTATAGTTGAGGTAGTTTGTGAATGAGTTTGTGAGGAGGATTTGGTTTGGAATTTAGTATTAAATAAATCATTTAATTTTTTTATAATCATTTTTTCTTGTAAATAATCATTATAAGACTTAGTTGATGCTCTATGATAAATAAGTTTTATTTTGTTAAAATTTAATTTAGTATCACGTTCTCCAAAATAAACAGGTTCTTCAATGATATATATATTTGTTAAATTTATATTTTTTAAATTAATTTGTTCTTTTGAATTAGTTTGTTTATCCAGAAAGAAATATTTTTTTAATGATTGTATTAAAGTATCACTATCAAATAAATGTATTGGTAATAAAACTAAACATTGAGATACTTCTGGCATTATTAATAATGATGATGATGATAATTTTAATGATGATAATTTTATATTATTATATTATATTTATATATTTTATATTTTACATAATACATTTTATATTTTACATAATAGTTTTTTTATATTTTACATAATATTTTTATAATAGAGAGCACTTTTCATAAAATCTATTTCATCATTTTGTGTATCAATAATAGACTTTGCCAATCTTTTTACATTTGGTATTAATCTATAATGTAAATTTCTATTTTCAATATTTGTTTTTTCTTTTTCTAATAATTGTTTACTCATTAATACAGCCATAGAATGATGTGGGAGCATACCTTTTAAATACTGTGTTTCATTAATAAAAAGTTGATTACGAATACAAATTATTATAATACCAGTAAATACAATACCAATCATTAGAATAGGTGCGTGAATATAATAAATTCCCATTAATATTAAACTCCAACCACACATTAATAATGACATATAAATATCATTCAAATGAAATTGAATATCACTTATTTTATCTACCCAATTATTCATACTAGAAAATAAACCCGCAATAAACATAATTATCATCATAATTATAACTTCTTTTGGGTCAGTCATTGAATGAGACATTTCCATCTTTTTATTTATATGTTAGTTTAAATTATTTATTATTATAATAATATATAATTTTTTTATATTAAAATTATAAAATAAAGATAAAAATAGTAAAATGGTAAAAAATTGATTTATTTTATATTATTTAATATAAATATATTTGGGACCCTCTCGCAAACAATGGCTCCTTCACAAAAATCTGCTTATCGTGCTCGTGCTGATAAACGCAAAGGTCCTGGTAGTGCTGGGAAACCTGCTCATCCTGCGTCTAAACGTCCTGGCAAACGTGCTGACACACGTAAACCTCAAAAGTTGTTTTGTAAGAAACATCCTAAAATTCGTATTAAAATTCCACTAGTACCTAGCCCTGGTAATATTTTACCTACTCAACTTCATATTGATTACGCCAAGATACTTAATAAAAATAAGAGGACGATTAATGGTGTAGAATTTGCGAAAATGAATGATGATGAGTGTCGCACTCGTATTCCTTTTTCACATGAATGGGTTCGTGATAATACTATCTTTCAATAGGTTTTAAACCTACAATTTTTTTTAAATCATTTTTAAATGCGAACAACCTCCTATACCACATATACCACCACCACTAATTCCGCCACCTCCTGTAATACTACTTCCTATACTACTACTACTTTTCAATATTAATACCAATATAATTATAGCCACTAATAATGTAAGAGCAAAGATACATACACTAAATATAAGATAAGGATAAATTTGTTCTAGAATATAATTAATTAATGGTTTTAAAATTTTATCTTTAATAGGTTGTTTAATATCATCTCCTTCATTAATTTCAGTAATACATCTATTCGTTAAATCACATAATATTTCACGTAAATCCATTTTATATATTTATTTTTTATGTATTTATTTTTTATTTATTTTTTATGTATTTATATATATAGTTAATAATTTTTAATATATTAATAATAATAAATATTGTTTATATAATAAAAAAACAAATTGTATTTTTTATATAAAATTTATAAATTATTTATTTTTTTATAATTTAATTTAAAATTATTTAATCTATTTTTAAAATGCGTATTTATTTATAACCTAAATATATGAATTATTTACAAAGATAGGAATTAAACTAAATAAAATAAACTAAATTAATAAATCAAAATAAACTAAACTATAAAATGCAGAAACAACCAAAAATATTAAACTATAAAAATTTGAATAAGACTAAATATGAATATTTACAACCCCATAAAACACAAGGTGGTTATTATCAATCTATATGTAATTATCGTTTAACTAAAAATCAATTATTACCTTTTTATCTAGAGACACCTAAATTAAAAACAACATCAGGAATTGTTCGTATTGATAATAATTATTATATTGATTTAGAATTACCACAAACAGGTGAAGGAGGATATTTTTATGATTTTTTAATACAAAATGATGAAAATAATATTTCCACTTGTCATTCAAATTCTAAAGAATGGTTTAACCAAGTTATGCCATTAAATATTGTTGAAAATTATTATAAAACTGCTATATTACTCAGGTCAAATGGTAATCTACCTGTGATACGTATTAAAATACCAAGTTATAAAGGTAATATATTAACTGAAATATTTAATTCTAGAAAGGAAAAAATTAATGATATTTCGTGTATTCAAGAAGGGGATTTAATTGTGGGTATTATAGAATATACTGGTCTTAAATTTATGAAGCAAAATTTTTCACCTTGTTATGAATTACAAAAAATTAAAATTTTTAAAGATAATGATTTTAGAAGTATTCCAAGTGGTTATATTTTTAGTGATACTGATGAAAATATTAATCTAGAAAAAATACCAATTGACGAAACAGATACTATGCTAGAACATCCTATAGAACATTTTTGTGATAAAGATAGTATTAATAACACAGATGAATATAAATCAATCAATTTAAAAAAACCTATTCCTATTATACCTTCTACTCAAATACAAAATAAAGATGAAAGTATTAAACTAGTTGCTGATAATACTAATAATAATAATAATAATACTCATAATAATACTGTTGATAATACTATATTTAATTCACCTGAACCAAAAACTAAGGAAGATACTATTGTTAAGATAGATAAAATAGATACTATAGATAATATAGAAACTATACTTTCTAAATCACCAGAACCTATTATAAATTCTAAACATAAACCTATATCTATACAAGAAGATACACCTAATAAACTAAAAACGAATAAACTAAATAAAACATTATATGATATGGTAAAAGCAACTACATTAGAAGACCTTTATATAGATGATAAATTATTTAATAATAATATAAAATTATTTAATAATACTAAAAAACAAAGTGAAAATAATAATACTTTTGTAAATAATGAATTTTCTGATATTAGTAATATTAAAATAGGAGATATTGAAAATATTGATTTAAATGTTGATTATGACTTAGACTCACCTCATTCTACAAGTCCAACTATAATTACTGGGGATGAAGACGGAAGTGGGGATGAAGACGGGAGTGGGAGTGGGGATGAAGACGGGAGTGGGTATGAAGACGGGAGTGGGGATGAAGACGGGAGTGGGGATGAAGACGGGAGTGGGGATGAAGACGGGAGTGGGTATGAAGACGGGAGTGGGGATGAAGACGGGAGTGGGGATGAAGACGGGAGTGGGGATGAAGACGGGA